>ERZ810019.124-NODE-124-length-23337-cov-6.74195_pt1 | contig 23337 bp, 19 predicted proteins | sample MGYA00520494_ERZ810019 | MGnify/ENA primary metagenome ERZ810019 (study PRJEB31588, sample SAMN03398862) | human gut metagenome | study: EMG produced TPA metagenomics assembly of the PRJNA231909 data set (A prospective, longitudinal analysis of the... | reverse complement strand
GAGTTCAGACGTGTGCTCTTCCGATCTAAAGAGGTAATAAATATATAAATAATCCCCTTTATTTATATAATTTCATTTTCATTATTATTCCCTTATAATAATTTTTTATATCAGCTTATGTCCCCCTACATAAGCTGATATTATATTTTAAAATAAAATATAATATTAAATAATTCATCTAACTGTTAATTTGTATATTATTATCCTTAGCATATTTTATTGACCATATACAAATCTCTTTGAATATAGGGAGTAAATCAGTGCAATATTCAGCCATAGAATATTCAACTCTAGGCGGAACTTCATTATATACTGTTCTAATTATCAGCTTATCTTGCTCAAGCTCTCTTAATTGCTGAGTAAGTGTTTTTTCAGTTATACTACCTAATAATTTTTTTAATTCTCCAAATCGCTTAGTTCCATTTGATAAATGATATAAAATTCTTAGTTTCCATTTTCCACCTATCAGATCCATATATATGTCAAGAGAATAAGAATACTCCTCTTTTAATTTACTCATATAAAAGCCTCCTAAATATCAATACTGTCTTTAATGATAGTATATATCAAAAATGTGCGTACTTGTAATAAATAATATCACATCCTAAAATAAATTCATAAATATATTTTAAAGGAGCAGGTGTGCATGTATAAAGTAGATATTGAAAAATGCATTGGTTGTGGACTTTGCATAAAAGATTGTTTTGTTAAAGATATTGAATTAATTGATAATAAAGCAAATATAAAAAATGAAAGATGCATGAAGTGTGGACATTGTGTTGCAATTTGTCCAAAAGGAGTTGTATCAACAGATACATATAATATGGATGACGTTAAAGAATATAGTGAAATTGACTTTGATATAAAGCCAGATACTCTTTTAAACTTTATAAAATTCAGAAGAAGTACTCGAAACTTTAAAGAAAAAGATGTTGAAGATGAAAAAATCCTTAAAATAATAGAAGCTGGAAGATTTACTCAAACATCAACTAATAGCCAAGATGTATCATATATAGTGGTTAAAGAAAACATTGATAAATTAAAAGAAATGGTATTTGTTACACTTAATAATCTTGGAGAAAATATTATTAAAAATTTAAATGAAGAAACAATAGTGTTTAAACGCTATGCCGAAATGTGGATAAATATGTACGACGCATTTAAGAAAAATCCTAAAAATGATAGCATATTTTTCAATGCACCAAGTGTAATTTTAGTTGTTTCAAATAATCCAATTAATGGAGCATTAGCTTCTTCTAATATGGAGCTTGTAACAAATGCTTTAGGTCTTGGTACATTTTTTAGCGGATTTTTTGTAAAAGCATCTGAAGAAAATCCTGAAATTAGAAACTTTATTGGATTAAAAGAAAATCAAAAAGTAGTTTCTTGTATGGTAATTGGCTACCCAAATGTAACATATAAAAGAACTGCCCCAAGAAAAGATGCTGAAATTTCTTGGAAATAAAATTTTTCTAAAATTTATATGTTATTAGCAGATTATTATTTAAACCGCTTTAACAAAAATGTGTAAATCATTTTTTGATTTACACATTACTACTATTCTAAATGCTTACTTTAATTGTTTTGCTTACATGACAGTTCTTCTACTTCAAGTTTTATAACTGCTGTAGCATCAACAATTCTTTCATTAAATTCCCAATCTGATTTTCCTGAATAACGTTTCATCATAAGATTAAATATCTTTATCTTTTCATCTATATCTGTAATTAATGAAATCTCACCTGTTCCAATTACGCTTTTATATTTAAAAGAATGATTGCATGGGTTTTCACTTGGCTTAAACATACCGTCAGTATCCAGCTCAAAACCTGCATACTTATTTTTATTAATTAAAGTTATTTTTCTTCCTACTTTAGCACCATGAAAATAAAAAAACTGCTTGTCTCCTTCATGTACATAAGCAAAGTTTAAAGGTACTATATATGGCTTATCTCCATCTATAAGAGCTATTCTACAGCACTCACATTTTTCAATTATTTCATCTATTTTTACTGGATCTGTAACTTGTCTATCCTTCTTTCTCATGTTCTTCTTCCTTTCTAATTATTGGTATTATATTTATAACATTATAACATATATTGTAAGAATTCTATTGGCATTTTTCTATTATTGCTTTTAATTATTTAGCTTAATAAAATTACATAATACCAATTTTCATCTATTTCATTATGTTATTCTTTCTATTTATTAAAAATTGAAGAATAATGCTAAACCAAAAAACTAATAATCATGCATACTATTCCTGAAAACAATAATGAGATCCTGCCTATCCCATTATTCACAATTATTTTAACATCATTCTTAGTTTTTTCATTTTCCATTCTAGTAATTTCAAGATTTGCATTGCCTGAATATTGAGCATTACTTTGTCCCATTGATTTTATGGATAACCCTTTAGGATTTCCACTAATAGAAGCAAATCCACCCAATACTACAAATATTATTGATTCTATTAATAATACATCTTTTAGAATATAGCCTTTAACATTTACTAATATAAACGCAATAATAAATAAAAAAGCACTCAATAACATGGATAAAATAATAAACGTTCCTATTGATTTTAATAAAGATTTACTCATACTCTCCCCCTTTCATTAAATTTATATTGTCTCCTAGTATAATTAAGCATGGCCATATAATATATGATCTGAACCATAGAACATGCTATTATGATTATTTATCATATTTACAATATTATTATTTAAAAATTCTGGCATTAATCTTATTTTACTTAACTTATCTATATTAATCCATTCACTATCAATTTGCATATCATCTATTTCTGTTGGTTTTATCAATATATTATCCTTCAATTTGCAGACAAAAATATGATACATCTTATGTGCATATTCTGGATATATTTCTCTTATTTTGGGATCATCACATATTTCTTCATATAATCCTGAAAATCTTAATGGAACAATATTATATCCTGCTTCTTCAAGACATTCTCTTATAATCGCATCATGTAAGGTTTCATATTGGTTTTGTCCTCCACCTGGAAGAGAGTAATAATATCCATTATTTTCATCAAAACATCTATTTAATAAAACTTTATTGTCATTTATGATGATAGCTTTTACTGTACTCCTAATACTCATTTTTTCTCCTAACATAAAATACAAAATTCTTTCTAGATATAGAATACCAATATTTTACCCAAAATTCAAAATTCTTTTATTCATGTAACTTTCTATATAAAGTATATTTTTAAATACTATTACTAATAAATATTGTGAAACATAAAATAAGGCTGCTAAATTAAAGCAACCTTATTTGTGTGTGTTAAATTAATTAATTTATTTAATTTTTCATTCACTTTTATGTTCCACAGTAAGTTTTATAAGGACAGTTTGTAGGCTTAGGTAACTCAGAATAATATTCACTTACATTAGAGTAATCGTAAGGACTATTAATAGCCTCTAAAAGTTTATTCATAACTGTATAATTATTATTATTCACTGCCGCAGATAAAGCTTCCTCGACTCTATGGTTACGTGGTATTACAACTGGATTATTCTTTTTCATTAATTCTATTGAGTCTTCCATTGATTCATTTTGTCTCTTTAATCTTTCCTGCCATAACTTATACCAGTCTTTAAAATCTTCTTTACGAAACATTTCAATATTATTTATATTACCTAATGTTAAATTAAGAAAAGTATTTGTATAATCAGCTTTGTATTTCTTCATAAGATTTAAAAGAGTTTCAATTATATGTTCATCTTTGTCTTCTTCATTAAATAATCCAAGCTTTTTCCTCATTCCAGAAAGCCAATTATTTTTATATAAGATTTCAAATCTTGATAATGATTTTTCAGCAATTTTTACAGCTTCATCTGTATCATCATCTAATAATGGTAGTAATGTTTCTGCAAATCGTGCTAAATTCCAAGCAGCAATTTTCGGCTGATTACCATATGCATATCTACCATAAGTATCAATAGAACTAAATACGGTGTTTGGATCATAAGTATCCATAAATGCACAAGGACCGTAATCAATTGTTTCTCCACTAATAACCATATTATCAGTATTCATAACTCCATGAATAAAACCAACAAGCTGCCATTTTGAAATAAGCTCTGCCTGCCTTTTTATTACTTCATTAAGCAAATATAAATATTGGTTTTCACTGTTTGATACTTTTTTAAAATGTCTGTTTAATGTATAATCTGCTAAAGCTTTAACATATTCTATGCTTCCATAATTTGCAGCAAATTGAAATGTTCCAACACGTATATGGCTTTTTGCTATACGCGTTAATACTGCACCTTCAAGCTCTGTTTCTCTTATTACACTCTCACCTGTAGTTACAACTGCTAAACTACGAGTTGTTGGAATGCCTAGCCCATTCATGCCTTCACTTATAATATATTCTCTGAGCATTGGTCCTAAAGCTGCTTTTCCATCTCCTCCTCTTGAATACGGTGTTCTTCCAGATCCCTTAAGCTGAATATCAAATCGCTGTCCATCTTTTGATATATATTCCCCCAAAAGAACTGCTCTTCCATCACCAAGCATTGTAAAGTATCCAAATTGGTGTCCAGCATAAGATTGTGAAATTGGAGTTGTTCCTTCTAAAACTTTATTTCCAGAAAGTATGTCTATCCCATCTTTTCCCTTTAAAAAATCTGCATCTAATCCCAAAACATCAGCAAGTGAATCATTGAATATAATAAGCTTTGGAGATGATATATCATTTGGATTTTGAATAGAAAACATTTTTTTCGGAAGGTTTGCATAAGTATTTTCTAATTTTAAATATTTGTTTTGAACTGTATTTTTATTTTCCATTTATCCTCCTTCTATATTTTTATAAATTTATCTTTAGTTTCTTCTTTTAACCTATTATTATTCTAATTTAATATAATTTTTGCATTAGAATAAAATCATCTTTAAACAATCAATAAACTTTTTATTAATATTAATTATTAATTACTATTTATTCTATTATAGTTATTATAACATATTTACCAATACAAACTATCCAATTTTTAAACAACATTATTTTATTAATCAATAACTCTTAATTCATTTTGATATAAATAACATGTCTACTATAAACGGTAGAATAAAAAGTAATACAGCTAAAAAAGTTTAGAATATAAACTTTTGGGGAATAATGTTATTGCTTATTATTTGTATAAATTATCATTTTTTCCAAGAACAATATATAAACTTTTAAATTATGATACAATATTTAATATAAAATATACGAGCTTTATAAAAGGAGGAAATATATATTGAATGATATTTTTAAAAAAGAATACAAAATAAATATTTTTAATGTTGATTCTGAGCATAAATGTAAATTTTCATCTTTAGTGGATTTCTTATGGGATGTAGTTATATCCCAATCTGATTATTTAGGAGAAACTAAAGAAGGCTTTGTTCATAATCAATGTATATGGGTACTTTTAAAATACGATATAACTATATATGAATATCCTAAATTTAGAGATACAATAACTGTTGACACTAAGGTCCTAGGTACAAAAAAGTTCTATGGTTATAGACAAAATACTATAAAAAACTCTGAAGGAAAAGTTATAGGTGAAGTTTTTTCAACAGCTATATTAATAGATTTTGAAAAAAGACGTCCTATGAGAATATCCCCTGCCCAAAGCGAAATATATGGACTTGATGGAGAATTAGATGAGGCACCTCCTTTAGATGATATTCCTAAAATTCAAAAAGAGGACTATATAAAAGACTACCCTGTTAGATATAGTGATATAGACTCTAATGGACATGTTAATAATGTAAAGTATATGGAGATGGCAATAGATACTTTACCAAGGTCTATTTTAAATGAATATAAATTATATAATATTAAAGTACTATTTAAAAAAGAAACAACTGATGGAGATATATTACATATTTCTTCTGAAGTAATTGATAATGATAGCGACAATATTATTACCATTCATAATATCACACGTAATAATGGAACTCTTCTTACAAATTTACAATTTATATGGAAGAAAAAATAGTCTAGTCTTATGTGGTAAATTAAAAATAGTCATGTTTTATGAATTATTATCAATAACATGACCCTATTTAAATTGTTAAACATGTCACTCATACTTGTGGATTCTTTTATGGATTAATGTTAAGTAAGGTTTTTATTCTAAAATATTATTATTTATAGCAATTATATTTTTTACAAAAAATAATTATCGATGAACTAATTAAATGGATATATTATTAATTAAAACTTCAAAATCAAATCAAAATATAACTCATATCAGCATGTTTTTAATGATGAAACAATCGTATTTCCGTAAATGTCATAACTATATTGTATTTATCACATGTTTCTATTACATTATTATCTCTTATTGATCCTCCTGTTTGAGCTATATAAGAAACCCCGCTTTTTTTAGCACTTTCTATATTATCTCCAAATGGAAAAAATGCATCTGATCCTAAAGAAACGCCTTTAAGATTCTTTAGCCATTCTTTCTTTTCATCCCTAGTAAACGGATATGGTTTTTCAGTAAAAATATTTTTCCATGAGCCATCACATAGCATATCCATATAATCATCTGAAATATATGCATCTATTGCATTATCTTTATCTGCTCTTTTTATTCCTTGTTTAAAAGGAAGGTTAAAAACTTTAGGACTTTGTCTTAAAAACCATGCATTTGCTTTGTTTCCTGCAAGTCTTGTGCAATGAATTCTAGATTGCTGTCCTGCACCAATACCAATTGCCTGCCCATCTTTCACATAACACACAGAATTAGATTGGGTATATTTCAATATAATTAAAGATATAATCAAATCTCTTTTTGCACTGTCTGGTAATATTTTATTTTTAGTTGGAATATTATTTAGTAGCTCTTCGCATATTTTTATATTATTTCGCTGTTGTTCAAAAGTTATCCCATACACCTCTTTTTTCTCTATTTCATTTGGAATATAATTCTCATGGATTTGTATTATTAAATAATTGCCTTTACGCTTATTTTTTAATATTTCTAATGCTTCCTTTGAATATGATGGCGCTATTATTCCATCTGAAACTTCACATGATAAAATTTTTGCTGTTATCTCATCACATTAATCTGATAAAGCTACAAAATCACCATAAGATGACATTCTATCTGCACCTCTTGCCCTTACATATGCAGTAGCAATATCTGATAAATTTACATCATCAATAAAGTATGCTTTTTTTAAGCTTTTACTTAGTGGAACTGCTACAGCTGCTCCTGCAGGACTAACATGTTTAAATGAAGCTGCTGCTGCAAGGCCAGTAGCAGTCTTTAATTCTTTTACAAGCTGCCAGCTATTTAATGCATCCAATAAATTAATATAGCCAGCACTACCATTAAGTATTTTTATAGGTAATTCGCCATCTTTTGAAAAAATTCTAGCTTGCTTTTGATTTGGATTACATCCATACTTTAATTTTAATTCCTTCATAATCTTTGTTACACTCCTTTTAAAACAATAAAAGCCCACTACCTGGACTTTTGCCCAGACGGTCGGCTTTTTATTTGTTATACTTCATGTGGTTTATTCCACTTCCGTCAGTCGTATAACCTATATGTAAAAAATATCATTTTAATTTATCCTTGTCAATAAATGTTCATTTCCAAAAATGTTACTACGCCACCTCATTTAATATATGCTGTAACTTTATTAAGAAACTCCTTTTCATTTCTTGATAGTTTCATGTAAAATTCTATTTTTAGATTTCTCCTTTTTAAAATTATTTTATTATATTTTGCAAAAAATATAACGTGATACCATTCACATTATCTCATTCTGACCAATTATGTACACCAATATTTATCTTTGTTAGCATCATAAAATAATCTTTAAATTTTTTCAAATATCTTTTTACAAGTGCCTTTAACCCGCTATAAATAAGCAAATTCTTAAGAATATACATATGAATCTTTATTAATTTATTCATTCAAATATTTAAAAAATACTTTCTTTATAATATTTTCTATTTATAAAAATTCTAATTCTAAAAATTAAAAATATATTAATTTTATAAATTTTTCTTTTAAAGTTCAAAGACTCTGTAATCCTCAATTTTGATCCATATATTATGTAATAAATATTTTTATAATACCACCTTCTTTTATATTTTTGAAACATCCTATATACTTTTGAAAACTTTCAATCATTATTTTCATATATGATTCATTTTTTAACTTATTTAGCTTTTATGTTTCCAAAAATTTAATATATATTTTTACTTACTTGAAGATATGCTAATTGAATAATATACTTATATTTGGTAACATGTTCTTTACTATGTACTAATAAAAACTCATGAAATGAGAGGTCATTATATGAAAAAGAAAGATATATTAGAATTAAAAAAACGTCTAAAGAAAGATTACTGCACCTTCACAAAAATGTGTGGTTGTTATGTTAGCGGAGAAAAACATATTATCTTAAAATTTAGAGAAACCTTTTTAAATTTAGACGAGGATGAATACTTTAAATACTTAGAAATTGCTAAAAAAGTACTGTCTGGTTCCATTGGAAATAACATTTTGGAGCTTAACTTTCCAGTTGGTGAAGACCTTATAAATGAAAAGCAAGTTTCCCTTATGCAGCTAAAAAGAAGTCAATTAAAGGATGATGCTCTACTTGACAGTTTTTACAAATCCATTATAGATAATTATGATTATACAGGTAATTTTTTGATCCTTATTTTTCATGATGCTTACGATGTTATTACTAAAACTAATGATAATGCAAAGTTAGATGAATCTGAAGAAGTATATGAATATGTATTATGTGCAATATGTCCTGTTTCACTTTCAGCTCCTGGTCTTAGATACTTTGAAGAAGAAAATAAAATAAAAGCACGTATTAGAGATTGGATAGTTGAAGCACCAATTAATGGCTTTGTTTTTCCTGCTTTTATTGATCGTAGTTCAGATGTTAACTCCATTATGTATTACACAAAAAATGCAAAGGATACACATCCTGAATTAATGGAAAATGTATTAGGTTGTTATTCAAAACAAACTGCTACTATACAAAAAGAAACGTTCCAATCAATTATTAAAGATTCGTTTAGCGCTGATGAAACCAAGGCTGAGAAAATTTTTATGGAAGTACAAGAAAATCTAAATACTATGATAGATGAATACAATGAAATGTATGATGATACAGATTCTGAGCCTAAAAGCTTAACAAAGAAGGATATACAAAACCTTTTAATAGAAAGTGGAGTTCCAGAAGAAATTACTACTAAGATTGAAAAATCATATGAAGAAAACTTTGGTGATGATCTTCCTTTAGCAGAACATTTAATTGATCCAAAGATACTTAAAGCGAATGAACAAAGAAGAAGAGAACAAATACTTGAAAAACAAGTAGAAATATTACAAAATAAGCTTGAAAGAACAAAAATAAATGTTGAAACCAATTCTGAAAAAGAAGAAAAACACGAAATTGAATCGGTACAAAATTCAGATAAAGAGACTTTAGATACAATATCAAACTCACTAGATGAATCTTTTCCACAATCAGACAATATGCTTGAAGAATCAAATTCTGATATAGATTTAGAAACAGCCTCTGACTTAGATTTAGAAAAGATTTCTGATATAGCTTTAAACTCAGTATCAACTGAAATAAAACCAGAAAAACATTCTGATCCAAACTATGATATTATTCTTCAAGTAAAACCTGAAAAATTAGATCAAATAAAATCACAGATAATTGATGGTAAAAAATATCTTGTTATTCCTGTTGATGAAGATGAACAAGCAAATGTCAATGGTATTGATACTTTGATTTAATTTATTATAAATTATATTTTCTTATTATTTATAATAAGAACTTCACTAAAAAACAATATATATAATTATTATAATAATTTAATAGTTTCTTTATAAGACCTACGATTATTCTCGTAGGTTTTATAATAAATATCCTACCTCCTTATACATCTTTAACTACTAACTCTCCTTTTAGATAGTATCTAACTTTTAAGTTAGTTCTATATTTTTTTATTACATTGTTATATATTAGTAATATAAAGACTATAAATAACTATATAAATTTGTGAGGTGTTAAAAATGAAAGTATTGCTTATTAATGGCAGTCCTAAAGCTAACGGCTGTACTTATACAGCTTTAAGTGAAATTGCTAATGAATTAGAAAAGGAAAACATAGAAACAGAAATCTTTCATATTGGAAATAAGCCTATAAGAGGATGCATAGGATGTGGTGGCTGTTATACTACTAACAAGTGTGTATTTAATGATGATGTCGTAAATGATGGGATTGAAAAAGTAAAAAAAGCTGATGGAATCATATTGGGCTCTCCTGTACATTATGCAGCAGCTTCAGGTGCTATAACATCATTTTTGGACAGGCTGTTTTATGCTTATGGCGGTAAATTTCTTGCACATAAACCTGGAGCAGCAATTGTAAGCTGTCGTAGAGGAGGTTCAACTGCGGCTTTTGAACAGTTAAATAAATATTTTACTATTTCTAATATGCCAATTGTATCTTCTCAATATTGGAATATGGTTCATGGAAATACCCCTGAAGAAGTAAAACAAGATTTAGAAGGAATGCAAACAATGAGAGTTTTAGGTCAAAATATGGCATGGCTTTTAAAATCTATTCAATCTGGTAAAGAAGCTGGAATAAAGTTACCAGAAAAAGAACCTAGAGCAATGACTAATTTTATACGCTAATATACAAAACTATGGTAATATTTAAACTTCGCTTAAAGAAGGCTCAGTGTTAATATGACTAAGCCTTCCCATTTATATATTGATTTTTTTAGTTAGATACTATCAAAAAGGAGAGTAAAGAAATGGATAATCATTCTCCTTTAACTTCTTTTACATACTCCCATGTGTTCCCTTCATCTTTTGATTCATACAAAGCTTTGCATCCTCCATTATAATCTCCATCAGATCCTTGTCCAATTAAAATTTCACTCTTTCCATCTTTAATGTAAGGCATTTCTGGCAAGTCAAAAGGCTCATAACTTTCTCCATTATTTAATGTTACTTTTATACTTTGAAAATCCACTTTCTTATATGATAAGCCGCCATCTTCTGTTCTATATAGTTCTCCATTACTACCGCCGCTATGAGATAAGCATAAAAATCCAAGTTTTTCATTTAAAAAAGTTATTCCTGATGCTACTCCGATTGCCCCTTCAAATGGATCTTCATTTATTACTTTCCATGTAGCTCCACCATCAGCAGTGGTATTTAATGAATAAGATCTACTTCCTGCTGCAGCAGCAGTTACTTCTAAACGATAACCAACCTTATCTGATAAATAAAATTCATCTATACCATTACTTAATTTTTTAGTACTCTTTTCATTGTCTTTCACTGCCAAAGAATCTGATTTAATATTATTTAAATCATCAGCCAAAATATATCGAACAGGAATATATACATCTTCTTTACCTGGTACAAATACAGAAACAGCATTTCCTATTATCTCTGATGAAGGATTTGAAGCCTCTTTTGTATTTCCATTTCCATTAATATAAACAATTCCATCTGTATTATATCCAAAACTTCGCTTACCATAATAAAGTATGCCATATTTATTTTCATTCCATTTTCTCACTGTTTCTTTAAGTGGAATAACCTTCATTGTGTTAATTAATGGTTGCAAGCTTTTGTCTTTATTATAATCTGCATTTACATAGCCATTTAAAATTATTATTATATTCTTTGATTTATTTTTATCATAAGTAATTAAATAACTTTCTTCTTTGCCATCATCATCTTTTCCATAGAGATACGCATTAAAAGATGTAATTGTTCCATTAGATTTAAAGTCAAGACTAACACTATCAGAAACATATAACTCTTTAGGCATCTGTATTTTTTTGTTAATATCTGTAAAAATACCTTCTATTCCATTTTCATATATATTGTTATTTTCAAAACTTATAGTCTTTTTATTCTTCAAATCATTTAAAAACCAAGAAAGTTTTCCATTATAATTTATTGCGCTATTATATATTTTTGCTCCATAAAATAATGTTATAACAATCATAATAATTATAGCTATATAATGCCATATAACTTTATAAATCGAATTACCTTTTACGCCTGACTTCAATGTACCACTTTCATCAAACTCATTTTCCTCTACAATCTGTTCTGAAACAGTTCCATTCCTTTTCACAATTTTAATAATAAAAATCACAAGATATGCCAAAAAGAATATCATACAACCAAGTAACACAATAATATTCTTACGTATTCTTCCATATTTACATAAAGTATATAATTCATAAAAGAAAATCCCATATATAGCTATAAATATTGGGTTGCTCAACATTGATATAAATACTTGTCTTTTCATAATTTGTTTATATTCTTTCATTTCAGTCTCCTTCCCATTTTCCTTTTCTAATATATATGAATTATACAACAAATTTACAAGGAAAAATTAAAATATAGCCTTACCAAATAAATTTATTTGGTAAGGCTATTTTCTTAATGACTATTCTATAATTATTTGACATTTCTTCTCTTAAAAAACTTTTCTAATCCCATTCTTACTTCCTCATCATCAATATTAGGAACTTGAACATTCTCTTCAAATCCATCCATTTCTACCCCATCAAAACAATATAATTTAATCAACAAATTTCATAAAGTTTCTATTTCTTCCTCTATAAAATTTTTAAAAATATCAGCCATAAAATTAACAGTGCCATCTCCTTCCGCACTTAACCATGATATCCATTCCTATATCACTTACATGCACATTAAATAATTATTTAAGTTTTATATAGTGCAAACACTTACTTGATTACGTCCATTGGATTTGGAATTGTACAAAGCCTTATCAGCATGTTCAATAAGTTCGTTTTTTGAGTACTGTATTGAAGATGATTTTGTTGTAATTCCTAAACTTAAAGTGACATAAGCTGATACATCAGAAGATTTATGTGCTATCTCTAGTTCTTCTACATTTTTTCTAATAATCTCTGCTATGATTTTTGCGCCCTCTTCATCCGTTTCAGGTAAAATTACAGCAAACTCTTCGCCACCATATCTTGTTACAAAATCTAATGGACGTTTGACACTTAAAGAAATAGATTTCGCAACATTAATTAGGCAATCATCCCCTTTAAGATGTCCATAATTATCATTGTAACCTTTAAAGAAATCTATGTCAGCCATTATTAATGAGATTGGCTTATTTAATCTAGTACAACTTTTTATACTCATTTCTATATAATCATCAAAGCTTCTTCTATTTGGTATTCCAGTAAGGCCATCTAAGGTTGAAAGACTCTCTAATTTAAAATTAGCTTCCTGCAGTTCTGATAATTCCTTTACTTTCATCTCTAGTAATCTAGCTTGTTCTTCTATCATTTTCTTTTGGTTGTAAAGTTCTAGAAATACCTTAACTTTGCTTTGTAACATTATTGGCTCTATGGGCTTAAAAAGGTAATCAACAGCTCCTATTTCATATCCTTTAAATATACATTTCTGTTCTTTACTTATTGCTGTCACAAATATTATAGGTACATAGCGAGTTTTTGAGTTCATTCTAATATATTCTGCTGTTTCAAATCCATCCATATCTGGCATTTGAACATCAAGTAATACTAATGCAAATTCATAATATAACATTAAACTTAAAGCTTCATTTCCTGATGTTGCTTTTATAATATTACAATCTATATTCTCAAGTAAGCTTTCTAAGACAAGCAAATTTTCTGTCCTATCATCAACAATTAAAATATTAACATCATTTTTGTTTTTCATTTATATTCACCACTAATTCAATTAATTTATTTCTGATTTCATCTAAAGTAAGTATATAATCCACTTCTACAGCCTTTATAGCAGTATTTGGCATAAAAATTGACTCTGCTGTGCCTGGATCTTGTACTATTATGATTCCACCAAAATCTTTTATCTTTTTTAGCCCTTTACTACCATCACTACTTGCTCCTGTTAATATAATCCCAATCAGTTCATCTCTATAGACTTCAGCTGCAGATTCAAAAAGAACATCAATGGCAGGCCTAGAGTGATTTACTTTTGGATCAACTGTAAAGGACATAGTTTCATCTTTTTCTACTAATAAATGATAATTAGCTGGGGCAACATATACATTTCCTAAAAGTATTTTTTCCTTTTCATCAGCTTCTTTTACATTTATATTACATACATCATTAAGATGTTTAATCATATAACCACTAGAATAATTACTTAAATGCTGAACAATCAATACTGCTGCTGGAAATCCTTTTTTTAAAGGCTTTAATATTTTTTCTATTGCATCTATGCCTCCTGCTGAAGATCCTATAACTATTGTTCTATACTTCATTTTATCCTCTCCAATATGTAATCATATTTTATAAATATAAAATTTCAATTAAACAATATATTTTTTACGATAAATCTTTTCACTTTCACTAATAACATCAAAGTTATGACGATTTTCTGAAAATATAATACTTTCTTTTATACCTAAACAGAGAAAACATCCATTACATAAACTATCATAGAACAAATTAATTACAGAATTTTGCAAATCCTTATTAAAGTATATAAGCACATTACGACAAATTATAACGTGCATTTCACCAAATACTCCATCAGTTACTAAATTATGTTCTGCAAAAGTAATTTTCTTTTTAAGTTCCTTATTTATAATAATTGAGTCATATTTTTCTGTATAATATTCTGATAAAGATACATTTCCTCCAGCTTTTTGATAATTTTGTGAATATTCATCAATAAGATCAATATCATAAATACCCTCTTTAGCTTTTTGTAAAGCTGTAGCATTAAAATCAGTAGCATAAATTTGTGTTCTTTCATATATGCCTTCTTCCTTCAGCAAAATTGCCATAGAATATACTTCTTCTCCAGTAGAACATCCAGCATGCCAAATTCTGATAAATGGGTAAGTTTTTAATATAGGAATAACATTTTTTCTAAAATTTTTATAAAAACTTGGATCTCTAAACATTTCAGTCACATTAATTGAGAAATCGGCTAATACTGATTTAAAAAAATCTCTGTCATAAAGAATTTTATATTGTAACTCAGAAATATTACTTAGTCCAGATTTAGATAGACTTCTAATGATTCTTCTTTTCATATGAGCAGTGGAATATTTTCTAAAGTCATACCCATATTTTAAATAAATTCCCTCCAATAATAAAGATACTTCAATATCTTCACTCTCAATTTTTTCTTTCACTTGATCACTATTCATTTATACAACCACACCTTTAAAAGTGAAATTAGTTTATTAATATCTACTGGTTTTGTCAAATAATCATTGGATCCAGCCTCAATACATTTTTGTCTATCTTCTTTCATTGATTTGGCCGTTATAGCAATAATAGGTATATTATCAAATTGTTTTTCTTTTCTTATTTCTTTCATTGCAGTATATCCATCCATTTCAGGCATCATTACATCCATTAAGATTAAATCTATATTATTTTTTTCATAAAGTTTTTTTATTCCCTCTGATCCATTACGTCCAACAACTACATTCATTCCTTTTTCTTCAAGAGCACTTGTTAATGAAAAAACATTTCTCATATCATCATCAACAATAAGTATATTTTTATTATTTAATAAATTTTCTTTTTCTTCACTAAATTTAATATTTTTAAAGTTTTTATTATCAATATTAGAATCTACACTATGAAAAAATAAACTCACTTCATCAAGAAGTCTGTCAATTGAATTATTACCTTTTATGATAATACTCTCAGTATATTTATTTAATTTATCTTCCTCTTCTTGCGTGATATTACCTTCTGTATAAATTAAAATAGGGAAATTCACTAAATTTTCTTCTTTCAATTTATTAACAAGATCAATTCCATTCATATCTTTCAGATTTAAATCTAATATCATACAATCAAATTGCTCATCTTTTAATAATTTATATGCATCTAATCCACTTTCTAAGGTAGTGATCTTGAATCCTCTTTCATTTAAATTATTATATATCATATTACTTTGACTTTTATCTTCGTCAACAATAAGTAGTTTCTTAGAATCGTTAGATAAGCTTGTCTCTATTTTATCAAACAAATTATAAAGTTCTTCTAAGTTATATGGCTTTTTAATATGCCAAACCAAATTTTTCATTTTATCATATGAATTTTTATCTTCTTTCCATGAAATTATGTGAATTGGAATGTTTTTTGTATATTCTAAGTTCTGCAATTTATCAACTACTCTCAGCCCGCTATTGTCTGATAACCCACTATCCAATAAAATCGCGTATGGATTATATTTTTCTGCTAATTTTATTGCTTCATCACTATTTTTCTCAATTAAAACCTTATAATTTTTTTTATAAGCTAATTCGGATAATAAAGTCGAAAACTGCTCATCATCTTCAATTATTAAAAGAAGCTTTTCATCTTCTTTTTTACTTTCGTCATGCTCATCTTTGGTGAACTCATTAATATCATTTTCTGATATTATTTTTTCTTCCAAATTGTCACGATAATTTTTATCAATACCCGAATATTCCTCTTTATTTAACTTAACTTGTTCCATATTATCATTATCTAAAAATACTAAGGTAAATTTACTTCCTTTTCCTTCCTCACTTTTCAAATAAATGTTTCCTCCAAGTAAACGAGCAAGTTCTCTTGAAATAGATAACCCTAGTCCTGTTCCTCCATATTTTCTGCTAATTGTTCCATCCACTTGCTTAAAAGCCTCAAAAATTAAAGTTTGTTTATCAGCAGGTATACCTATGCCTGTATCTATGATTTCTATACTTATTAATTTATTAACATTTTCCTCAATTTTATAATTTTTAATATCCTCTTCTTTAGGTCTGCATATATTCATTTTTACATAACCAGTCTCAGTAAATTTAAATGCATTAGACAATAAATTATTTATTATTTGTTGAAGTCTTTGCTCATCAGATATTATTTTCTCAGGTAATCCATCTTCAATTTCTATATTAAAATCTATGTTTTTTTGCAAAATTATTGGAGTAAATAAACTTTTTGTATTCTCAGCTAATTCTGCTAAATTCACTTGGTCAAAATTTATATCTATTTTACCAGATTCAACTTTAGACAAATCCAAGATATCATCAATAAGCCTAAGAAGATTTTTACCAGAAGAATGAATAGTTTTTGAATATTCTAATTGTTTTTCTATATATATAATATTCTAATAACTCCATATATTCAAGCATATTTTGATAAAAAATATAATTATTTGCATTAAAATATGCATCTAAGAATTTCATTAGCAATTAACTTTAGCACTTGTATTAATTATCAATTAAAAGAATTCTTATTTGTTTTTTGGCGAAAATAAATGAGAATTCTTTATTTATTTATATATGGATTTAGCTGTATTTGAATATCTATATTATTTTCATTCAAAAAAGCATTAATTTTTCCATTCATTTGTTCTGTTAGTAATTTTACAATTGATAATCCAAGTCCTGTTGATTTACCTCGTGATTTCTCAGCAACATAAAATTTATCAAATAAATTGTCAATATTAATTTCATTACTATCTGAAATAGGATTTTTAAAAGATAAAATTATACTTTCATCTTTAATGAAAATATCAATAACAACATCTCCATCGGAATAATTCAAGGCATTTTTCATAAGATTTTGGATAATACGATTTATCTTTTCTTCATTACCAAGCACATATATGGGGTCTTCTGTATTAAATTCCACTTCCATATGTTTTTTTTCAAATTGCTGTACATAATCAACAACATTATTTGCTATACTATTTGTCAAATTAATCTTTGTGAGATTAATTTCCAATCTAGATATCTCAAGATAATACAGATTAAGTAAAATTATTTTTTACTTAATCTGTATCCCATTCCCCATACTGTTTCTATGTATTCTTCAGTTTCATTTATACTTCTTTTCCTCCTTATTGGTAGACCAGTCTATATGCTTTTTGACGTCAAAATAAAAATGCATTGTTCCTATGACAAGTGGTATGACCATAGGTACAACGCATTGCTTATTTAAAGTATAGCATAAATTTTTTTATTGGTGTAATACCCAAATTTATTTTTTTCTTATAACTGGAATTTCACATTACAAAAATAGAGTTTAATAAAAACTTTGTATATTCATTCTTAGGATTTTATAAGTCTGGTGTATTCTGATCTTTAATTCTAAAAATTCCCCACATACCAGATTCTATATCCCATTTTATAACACCTGATCTATATAAATAATCACCTGGTATCATAGATGCTCCATTTATTAACTCAATATTAAATACGTTTCCTACACTCATGGCTCCTTGAGCTGATATAATATTTGTAAATGGATCATCTGGCTGAGCTTTCCATTTATGACCATGAAGCACGAAACAAGTATTTCTTGGTTTGTCTGCTGGCATTAGTAGTCTTATAATAACTCTTTCTCCTGGTGATGCTTCAAATATTGGTGTAGCTGGATCTTCATGAACTACAGAACTAAATACATTTGCTATATCTGATGCATCTGGGTTATCTCCTAATCTATTAAAAAATCTTTCTGATCTATAGTTAAATCCTTTTTCTCCTCTATCTTCAAAATCCACTGGTTCTGGCTGCCCATCTTCACCAATTTCTCGATTAGTCTCTATTAAATTACCATCTACGTCTAAAAGCCTTATACCATTGTGCATAAAAATTACAAATTCTCTAAATGCGTTACGTCCATCTTCAGATATAGTTGCTTGATCTCCATAAATATCATCATTCTCTATTTGTGCTTCTTCTGGTTCTATTATTATTGCTCCAAATAAACCATGATATCTGTGATTCCTTATATCTGTAAAAGATGACAATAAGCAAGTTCCGTATTCCTCATCTGCATACCATAAATAGGTTTTACTATCTCCTGGCTTTACAGTTTGTTCTAAATTATTATACCCTACATTTACGCCACTATCAGCTATTGGATTAAATCCTAAAAATTGCGGACTAATTCCTACTCTCATAGATGGTGTAACTACTTTATCAACTGGTACTCCAGGAAAAACTTGATATGGTATTGGTTTAGTGAAACAATTAGTTAATTTTACTTTTATATATTCACCCTTATTTGCCCTTAATATCAATGGTTTTGGTTCCATCTTTCCACTTAGTATATCATCCTTGTACTTATATGGCACAAATAATAACCCATCAGGATCATGGTCTTCAAAACAATTGTATAAGATATCTTTTTGTATTGCCGCTATATGAAACTCTCTAACCTTTTTCTCTTTAGAATCATCTATTTTATTTGAACATTCTTCAGATGAGTTTATAGGCAATAAATTTTTAGTTTTATTTTTATAGGCTCTTATTATTCCCCATAAACCTAGCCATAAATCATCTTGACCTCCAAAGTAGTAAAGATAATCTCCTCCTTCATAATCATCTTTTATTCTTATATTGAATACTTCTGATATTCCTATTGTTTGCGCTTGAACTAATGGAGATCTTATGTCTGTTATTTCTTTTCTCCACTTCATTCCATTTATATTAAATGCATGTTGTTCTTCTTGAGCTCCATCTAATAATCTTATTACAATTTCATCTCCAGGATAGGTTTCTAGTATTGGTGTCACTGGATCATCATGAATTCTAGAGCTGAATACATAAGCTGAATCCTCACCATTTAATTTTTCCTTTGTTAATCTTTCTCTTAATGGCTCACACTTATAATTTATGCCCATAACACCTGGGTCATCATGTGATCCTGGAAATGGAGGTTTGTTTAATGGATTCCCTTTTTTATCAAATAATAATGCAAAATCATGGACAAATAGTCCAAACTCTCTGAATTTTCTTCCTGAAGGTGTTTCTATCACAGCTTTTGTTCCATATTTTATTCGTTTGCCTGTCTTTGGATCATAATATTTTGATCCTTTTGGTTCTATTATAACTGCTCCAAACACTCCATGTTGTTGATGTGAATTTGGATTGAAATGATCATGGAAAAAACACGCATTTAATTCTTCATTAGCATAATATCTTTCTACTAAGGTTTCTCCATAAAAAACAGAAGCTATATTATTATATCCATTTGCACCACCATCTGAAGCTATAACATCAAATTTCACTAAGTGAATGTGAAATCCTACATTATCAGTTAGTGTTTCTAATTGAAAAGCTGTTTTTGGCAGCATTTCTGGTAAAAAATTAGTGGTTCTAACTTCTATACAATCGCCTTTATTAGCTCTTATAACTAAAGGTTCTACATCAATACATCTATTTTCTACTCCTGCTAGATATCTCTTAGCTAATTCCTCTTTATTTTCATTTGTTACCTTGCACTCTGTGTATTCTTCTATTTGCTCTTTTGTAACATAAAATCTTCCATATGGGTCATTCCATCCTGATTTGTTGTATACTAATTTTGCTTGTAATACAAATAGTTCAAAAATAACATCTGCCTTTTTACATCCACACTTATCTTTTTTATTAGAACAAGGTTGGGTGTATAAAGCTCCTTTAGTAAAATTATCTGCAAAATTATCAGACTCCAACTCAGTTGGACATATTTTATTTCCTCCCTTTTGGTTTATTATCCCTAAAGGTGGCTGCTTTGGTCTTTCTCTAAATTTTCCGTTTATAAAATTAGGATACCCTGGATGATCTAAATCCTTTGCAGGAGGTGGAGTTCTATCTGGAAGTGGTTTTAACTCTTTTATAATAGTTCCATCTGGATACAATGGACTTATTACTTGGCCATTTTCAAGTACTACATTTTCACCAGTTTCCAATCTATCAAATACTCTCCATAATGACCACATTCCTTCATGAAAATGAGGATATAAATGACAATGCCATATATGATCTCCTATAGATCCGACTAAACTTCCTGCACCATATAATATATCCAGAGTATAACTTTCTTGAGGTCCTACTGATATAGAGTCTATTATTGTTGAATCAGGATTATCTGGCTCTAACCTCCATTGGTGTGTGTGAAGATGGAATACATGTGTTTCTTGTACCCCTCCGTGTATAAGTCTAAACTTAGAAGGGTCACCTTTATATGCTCTTGGTATAAACGTTGCTGGATCACCATAAGTCCAAGAACTCATAGAAACATCTTCTCCATCTACTACATGATGCTCCATTGGCTTTTTTATATCTATTATATTGATGTTATCCTTAGGATTACATGGATTACAGAACTTAAAACCTACATCTTTATCTGGTATAAAAGCAGCTCTATTTACCATAGGCTCTGATCTGTAACTTATGGCAGTTACAGAAGTTCGCATTCCAGTATGAGGATCTATAATTGGTTTTCCAAATCTATTTACAGCTTCAAGTTCATCATGAAAATACACTGCATACTCTCTAAAACTCGGCTTAGATGGATTGTGAATATCAGCAAATATACCGCTTTTTAGCTCATTTCCATCTACAGGATCTGTCCAACTAGCTCCCTTTGCTTGAACTATTAGTGCTCCAAACAAGCCGTGTATATTAGTTCCTTTTTCGCTAAATCTAGTATCACCCATATCACTAAAGTAAAATATTCCTTCTCTATCTGCGTACCATTCATAAGTTATCTTTTCACCTGGGCCAACTGTAGAATCGACATTATAGCCTGCATTAGCGCCATCAGATAATATATTTTTGTACTTAAGTCCTTGCATGTGAATAGATAATCTTCTCTCTTCGTTATGCTCAAATTCTATTCTTATAGTATCTCCAACATTTGCTCTTATTGTAAGAGGCTGAACTTCTTCTGTAGGTCTTGGAAGAGGAAGTCCTTTTTCATCTTTATTATAAAAATTGACTAAAGCTTTATTCTTTACTTCATCTTTATATTCTTTTAGTATATACATAATTCCATCTGGATCATGGTCACCGAAGAAATCATATACAATTGGTATAGATAGTACAGTAACATTAAAATCTCTAAAAATAGAATCAATATTATCGTTATCCATTCTAATTACTCCTTTGTTTACATTTTTTATAATATATAATATTACATAACAATATAAACTGTTACATTTTTTGGCATTAAAATTATTATTTTTACAAAAAAGATTCACCGAAAATTGACTATAATCATATAATAGACACTTAAAATGCGAAATATGACCATTAAAATTCCCTATTTTTTATCATGAAAAATAAGTTTCTTATAAAATTTCATTTTTACTAAATTAATATTGAATACGTATTTTTGGCATTTTGCAACTATATGAATAAAAATTAATGTATTAAATAGAATAAGCGTATATTGTATTTAAATTATTGAAATTATAGTTATAATATTAATAAAGATATATACAAAAAAATGTACAAGGAGGTATATACAAATGAGTAAATTAAAGAAAGCTATTTTTGCTGGCGGATGCTTTTGGTGCATGGTAAAACCATTTGATTCATATGATGGTGTACAAAAAATAGTTGTAGGTTATACTGGTGGTCATGTAAAAAATCCTACATATGAAGAAGTATGTACAAAAGAAACAGGGCATTATGAAGCTGTAGAAATTCTATATGACGAAGAAATAATAAAGTATGTGGAATTAGTTGAAGCATTTTTTATGAGTATTGATCCAACAGATGAAGGTGGTCAATTTAATGATCGAGGAAAGAGTTATGAAACAGCTGTCTTTTATACTGATAATGAACAAAAGCTCATAGCTGAAGAATATAAGATGAATTTAGATAAGAGTGGAATATTTAGTAAACCCATAGCAGTAACAATATTAAAAGCAGAGGAATTCTATCCTGCCGAGGAATATCATCAAGATTACTATAAGAAAAATCCTTTTAGATATAAAGCATATTATGAAGGTTCTGGTAGAAAAAATTTTATAGAAAATACATGGAAAATATCAACTTTTAAAAAAGAAGAACTCAAAAATAAATTAACACCTATTCAATATAAAGTTACCCAAGAAAATGGAACAGAACCACCTTTTGATAATGAATATAATGAAAATTTTGATGAAGGAATTTATGTAGATATAGTTACAGGCAAACCTCTATTTTCTTCAAAAGACAAATTCAACTCAGGTTGTGGATGGCCAGCTTTTTCTAAACCTATAAATAAAGGATATGTAAAAGAACATTCAGATTTTAGTCATGGAATGTTTAGAACAGAAGTAAGAAGTACAAATGGAGATTCTCACTTAGGTCATGTCTTTAATGATGGTCCTGATGAATTAGGAGGTTTAAGATATTGTATAAATTCAGCTTCATTAAAATTCATTCCAAAAAATAAAATGGAAGAACTAGGATATGGTGAATATTTAGATAAATTATAAAACGACTAGTTGTAAAATGAAATTGAACTAATAAAAAAATCCATAGTGATTATCTGTG
>ERZ810019.121-NODE-121-length-23634-cov-5.16956_pt1 | contig 23634 bp, 27 predicted proteins | sample MGYA00520494_ERZ810019 | MGnify/ENA primary metagenome ERZ810019 (study PRJEB31588, sample SAMN03398862) | human gut metagenome | study: EMG produced TPA metagenomics assembly of the PRJNA231909 data set (A prospective, longitudinal analysis of the... | reverse complement strand
ACACTCTTTCCCTACACGACGCTCTTCCGATCTGATCTCCAGCATCATGAAGATGTCTTTAATCAGATCGAAGTCGCCGTATACATAGCCGGCTTTCACTTCTGGCACGAACTCCGGATATGGCGTGTTGATGTTGACCGTCACCTGAAGGGGTTTGCCTCGGGGCGTGCCAAGTTCCTTGATAGTCAGGCCAAGCAGCTCGTGCGCGGCGACAAGCTCTGTTTTGTATTCGACTGTCCCTGCATAGCCAGGGTGGGAACTGATATCCGCGATTTTGCCGTCTGCGCCAGTCTTCTCAGAGCGTTTCGTCTTTAACGCTTCAATGGCCTTTGGAGACAGCGTTGGCTCCCCAGGGAATGCTGTGGTGTACATTTTCACTACGTCATCCACACCAAGCCCTTTGGCTTCTTCCGGAATGCCTTCACAACGTCCCATCGAAATGTGGGATTTGAGGTGATGGAAGGATTTTCCGCACCATTTGCAGGTGACGGCATCAGTGTGGGCGTCTTGTGGTAGCGCAGTCGCGGTCATGTGTTTTTCCTTACTTGTTGTCGTTTCTGGGCTCTATTCTATACAAATGTATCAGGAATTATAGTAACTAGTTACTTATTTTATAGGGCGCAAGGTTTACTCTAAAATGATACGAGATAACTCGCTAACAACTGACGTACCCAACTCTTCGACCTTATTCACTAGCGCATAGTTTTTGTAATACCGGCGCGGCGCGTCCGTAAGAATGCCAATGGCCAACAGGTTGATGTCACTTGTGTTTTCGATGTCATTCGTTAAAGAGCGCAGATGGTTACTAAAGCCATCCCCCGCAGCGCATGGGGCGCCGTCGCTCTGCACAATCATGATCTTCTTGTCTTCCATACGCCCTGCAAACAGAGAAGCCAGCTGTGCGATGCTCTCGCCATCCACGTTGTTTAGCAGGGGGAAAGTCTCCGCCACACAGCCCATACGAGCACGTATCTCTGGGGAGTTCGCTTTTTCATGCCAGTTTTTAATAATCGGCAGCATAAGCGCTTCAAAGCGGCTAAACCCACGTTTCGACATAGTTGCTACATCCGGATTGCCATACGTAGTGAAGCCGGTAATGACGTTCGGAACGTGGATACGATCCAGGGCGTCAGCCAGTGTGTATGCGGATGCCAGCGCGAGCTCGATTTTTCGGCCGCCCATTGAACCTGACAAATCGATGACCTGTTGAACGCACGCGTTCACGGCCTTGTGGTCTTCTTTTCTCCGGAATACCCGATCGTCATTCATCGACAGTCGGTAAAGACTCGCCCCATGTACGCGTCCACGACGCTGGCCAGGGATGAACTGAACACGGTTGCGACTGGCGATTGCGCGCTCCAGGTCTTTGGCCAAGGTAGATGACACCGAGGAAGACAGATGTCTCTCCACCTTCATCTCAAACAGTTTTCTGCCCTCTGGAACAATGCGGTAGCGATCTACGGGCGAATACATAGGGATTGCGCCGAAAGCTTTTCTGGCGCGCATAATATGCCCTTCCGCCTCGTCAATTGGCCCCAGGAAGTCGTAGGAGCGATTGTATGGCCGGTAATCAGATAATGATGCGCTGGCCAGCTCCGACTTGATCGCCGACGCCAGCGCATCTTCGGTGGAAGAACCTATCTCTTCATCGACGTTTTCTAATGCCTTGAGAGCATCATCAAGAGACATATCGTCAGCGTGTGGGGCAAAGCCGGCATCGCTTTCATCAGAGGTGTCACGATCCCCTTCATCCTTCTCCTTGCCACCGTCTTTGTCTGCCTTACCTTCACCTTCACCGTCCTCGACAGCTTCGCTATCATCAGAGGAGCTGCCGGGCCTGTCCTTAGCGCTATCATCCGTGGATGGGTTGTAATCACCTTCATCATCCACTTCTTCTCCTGCATCCGAGCCCAGAGTTGTAGCAGGCTCATCTACTGCCATTTCTCCGCCGTCAGGCAAGTCATCAACTTTTTCACAGCCTGAATCTCTATCTCCAGTATCACTTTCTGTATCATTTATTTCTTCATCATCATTAGGTATGTGCTTACCTATCGATTTGTCTGGATTTTCATCGCCATCATCGTCAGCGCTAAAGTCGTCTGGTGTCCTGTCGGGCTCCTCTTCGTCATGATCCTCAGTATCGTGTCCAGCAGCTGGCTCGTCTGAACAGTCTTCCTCTGGTTTGGTCTTTTTCTCGGGTTTGCTCTTTTTGGTTGCAGAGGACTCGCGCTCAGGCAACGGGCCTTCTGGCTTCTCCGTCATTTCTCGCAGGATCTTAGCCATGGCTGCAGCAACCTTGACGCAATCCTCAGTGCTATACATACGACGGACAGCTTCATCGACGCCGAACTCTTTCAGAACGGCAATAGGCTTATCGATGAGGCGCCAGTGCTCCTCCATGAAATCTACAAAGGTTGGTTGGCCATCCCATGCCCGGAGAACAGGACAAAGGAAGAACTTTAGAAACAGCTCTCGCTGATCCCCGCGGCACATCTCAACTGCCTTTTTAATATGGGGATTAAAATATTTGTCAATCATGAGATTACGTGTGGACAGAAGGTTCCGCCGGCTGCCCGCGAACACTTCACTCATGCGACGCTCGATGTAGACGTCTTCCAGAGCGTTCCAGAGACCAAATGCCTTAGTGTTGCGCATTTTTTTGACGACTTTTTCGTCTGTGAAAAGGAGATGGCCAACTTCGTGATCAAGGAATCCACGTATCGCATTCATAAGTGCAGGGTTGGCATCATCTGGTATGGATGGGATGTTAACCATGACTGGCTCACCCTTTTTATTGTAGCGAACGTATGCTGTATCTCCGCATTCAGCTACAGGGATGTTCTTTCCCGAAAGAAGACCAACGACGCGTTTTACGGAATCGCGGAAGTCCTGTACCTCCTTGAGTACAGTTTTGCTGGGTTTGGTTGCCATGTGCTTTCCTTATCGAGTAAACAAGTTGTTTTCTGATATAAGAAAATATCACTGCGCGAACAGGGAATGTAGCAATTCGCGCAGGGGATCAATGAGTTATAGGCGGGTTATATATTTTAGTTGATTCGAACCGCGAAAGAGAGGTCGCCAGTATTGATCAGCGTGTAAGAGCCATTTTCCAGAGAGAACCGGAAAACCGTCGCATCACGCGCTCTGACATTTACCTGGCGATTGGGTAACTCAGATAGTACTTCAGCAGCCTCCAGGTGTGTCAGCGCGAAAACATTGCCTACATTCAGAGCAAGTAAATTAGATGACAATTTTTCCATTAATAGCATCCTAATCAACAGGTTTCATTTGGAGGAGATGGTACTATCTATTGATATAAAAGTTAATAAAAATGTATCGTAATGTTTTAAACAAAAATAATCAAAAAAATCAACAGAAGTACCAGGTTATATTCGTTTATGCCTTGTTTTGTGTAATTTATGGACAATAAGTGCCTACAAATAGCCGCCGGTAAGACTTTACAATATTGGCCGTTGCTGTAATATCGGTAAGTACTTACCATACAATAAGATCACACGAGGATAGTAACTACAATGACAATAGCCGATGAGAAGACCGCTCGTTACGTCGCCTACATCGATTCTTTAATCACTGTCTCGCCAAAAAGTCAGTCGGCGATCTCCCGTGAGATGGGTTACAAGAATCCGAACAACTTATCCCTGATTAAATCGGGAAAAATCCCGCTGCCGGTCGATAAAGTTCGTCCACTGGCTGAGGCGCTTAATGCAGATCCAGTGCGGCTCATGATGATGGTGCTTGAAGCTCGCCAGCCAGAACTCGCAGAATTTTTACGAGATGAAGGCATTGCGCCACTAACCCCCGAAGAACGTCAGGTTCTCGAGGCTTTTAGAAACCGCTTTCCAAGCCAGACAGATGGTGTAGAGCAGGTTGTCGAAGCAATTAAAAAGCTATGAGAAGTTTACTCTGATCAGCTCGGTGGATAGGCGATCTCCCTTCATTTTGTGGTCAATTTCTTCTAAATCCGGTTGCTCAACAATCGACGAGATGTACGATGAGAAGCTCTCAAGGGCTTCTCGCATCTGATCCATGTAGTCATATCGGTCGTAAACGCGGTCGATACCTTCCAGACTATGATTCATGATCTTACGTGATACTTCCTGCGAAATTTTAAGCGCCGGGAAGTAGCTGCGCGCCGTTCTACGCAGATCACGTGGGGTAAACGACTCAACTTCCACCAGCTCCGGCCGCTCCAGAATCCGTCTCAACGCCTGGGCTATAGCCACCTTTGACATAGGTGCATCAGCTTTCTTTTTGTTCGACGGGACGAGCCACTGGCTGCCGGCGCCATAATCGATCAATTCTTCCACGCATTTCCGCATCAGTGAGCTCATCGGAAGAGTGTGCGGCCGGGCCGATTTGTTGCGAGACCCTTGATTCCATACATTAAGTTTAAGGTCGAACTCGCTTACTCTGGCCCGCAGCACTTCATCGGGACGTCTGGCAGCAACGAGGCAAAGCCTTGCTGCCCATTTCGTGCCCGGGCATACGTCGAAATAGTCCCAGACATTCCAGAATACCCAAACCTCAGCATCCGTCAGGCATCGTTCCCGCGGAGTCGTCTTCGCGCCGCCGGCAACTTTGTTCAGCGAAATATCATTCAGGGGCGACGTTTCGATAATCCCTTGGAAGGCACACCAGCCCAGGAATTGCTTCATGATGGAAAAAACACGGCGACCCATCACGATCTTCCCTTCAAGGATAAGCGGGTTCACCAGCTGATTCACCATCATTCTATTAAGCTTACTTACTTTTTCCTGAGCGATGTGCGGGAGTACGTGTATCAAAACACAATGGACAGCTATCTCGGGCCGGCGGCGAGTTATCAATAATGATAAGCGAGTGAATAACATAAATGCGTCGGCGAAAGTCAGATCGGCACCCTGCATCGAGACCGACCTGGCATCCATCTGCGATGCCCGATCCAGATAGGTAATCGCTTCCTGTGACGTGTTTTCCGCTGCGCGTGCTCTGTCAAACGTGTTTTTCATAGTCCGGCCACTGTATGACGCTTTTTATACTGTTTTTATATACAGTATATTAGGCATTGTTTTTATTGAGATCAACCTAAAATACCCTCTTTTGTCTAATGATTCCATACCTACCAAGTATGGAATCATAGAAAGCCTTTTTTTTGAAAATTAGTCATCTGGGCAGTGTCATTTCCCGCTTGTTTGTTTGCGACATCACCCTTGTCTATGCGTTATGTCCCATCGTTGTCCGGTGCCAGTTCAGTCATGTTTGCGTCTATGGCTGTCTCGATGCCGCCTGGTCTCGAAGGGGGTACTTCGTCAATTCATGATATGATAGCTTTAACGGTATAGCTATGAAGGAATCATAGATGATGACCTTAAAATATTATTTACGGCACTGCTTATGGGGATGGTGTGGTTATGGCTATCTGATCTATTTTATAGTGCGCGATATGAATGACGGACTCATTTTTCCTGCCTATGTTCCTTATATGCCATTTGTGGTTACATATCTTGTTTTAAGCGCCGTCCTGTACCCATTCTCATATTATACTTCGGAGAAACTAGCCCTTAAGATAATGACCAAACCCTTTTGGGATCGTCACATTGGCGTGAATAGCGGTGTGTATGGCATGTTCATTATTTTGTGGTTATTTTGCATGCCGCTTTCAGTACCGTTATTCCTTGTATATTTATGCATACGCGCAAAGACTAGATTAAGTGCCTAAAAAATATGAAAATTATCGTAATGGAACCACGCTACGAATGAGAAAGGCATGGAGCTGCAGGTAACTACGGGTTTGTTAATTTCTGGAAGGCTTCAGCGTATTTGGCAATGTCATTCATTATTCCATTGTCATTTGCCGTGCTGTGAGCATTATTTGGGAAGATGGCTAACAGGCTATATACGTCCTGAAATTTTGCGTGCTGGGTGTAAACGAGGGCGCGATCGCTTGTACAGTTGAACCTGTATCGGTGGCTTTTTCGTTCTTCCTTGGTGAATAAGAGATGGACGTGGTAAACACGAGAGGATACTACAGAACCTGGTGCGGTATAGGGGCCATCTTTGCCAAAAGAGTCCGGGTAAAACCCGTTCTTAAAACTCACGAAATCAGTAAGCAAGGAGGTCTTCAGATCTGGCATAAATGTGAAGACCGGCTCCAAAAATCGGGCGTAACTATCACTGTTCCATGTGACTTTCATCGTTCAGCCTTAATGGAAGGAGAAGTTTGCGAAGACGTCCTCATCAATGAGGCCTGTCTGCGATTCGATAACTTCTACCTCGTTAAAGCACTGATTTAGAATCATCAGGAGGTCAGAAACCGCCAGACGGTACTCAGTGATAGCATCACTCAAGCGTTTCAGGTACGGATGTGGCAGTTCGGCGTCACGGATGAACTTGTTAACGAAGCCTTCTAAACCGCGTATGGACAGGTCAACGTTCTTCAAGTCCTCGTAACGGCTTTCACCGAAAGTATCGCGGATCTGTTCCGCACTGTAACCTGAAATGTTATGGGTCAACTGAACGTGTTTCGCCGTCAGCTCTGCGAGCCTTTGTTCAATATCCGCAAGTTGAGCTGCGGTGTCACTCTCAGCAACCGGAATGCCTTCCGTTTGCGGCAGTCTGAACTCATGGGAATCTGCAAAACCGGGCCTCGTCGACCTTGTAATGCCGCCGATACGGGGATGCATCTTAAATTTTGTGTGTACACGCTTCGGGAATGCTTTCGGAGTGCTATTTGCATTCGAAAAGCGTGAAGCGTTAGAAGTCACGGTAGCAAGAGCATTGCTAATGACATTCATATCTTCCAAGCAATTTTCTAAATGCATAAAACCTCTTTACAGCTAAATGGCTCGTACCTAAGTGTACGCTCTGTTATCAAAAGCGACAAATCAAAACGGCCCCAAACGGAGCCGTATTGTATTACAGAGTGCTTGCGAAAGCAGCAAATTCTGTGTAACCGCCGATTGGAACATCGTCCAAAAACACCTGGGGAATGGTTTCTACCGGCTTCCCAACCATGTCACTCAGCTTTTGTTTATCGATCCCGGCAGCGACAATATCGATGTACTGATATTCGCCATATCCATGCCCCTGCAGCTGCTTCGCCAGCTCAACGGCTCGCTTACAAAAGGAGCAATTTTCTCGTCCATAAATCACAAAGTTCATTGTTTTCTCTCGTTTATCCTCGCAGAACTGGGGGTTGCGGCCGATCTCTGATCCAGGTGGATAGTAGCCAGCCACACCAAACGGTAAAGGTAAGAATTCTTTCGAGATCGCCATAACAATCATTTTTCCTTACAGATAGGCTTGAAGCGCCACTTTACACAGATCTGAGCGCACGCAATCTTCGGCCGTGAACTCAATGAGTCCTACCTGGCTAGATGGCTGGAACCGCTGCAGGGCGTCCTCAAGACCAGATTTAACATTACCCGGCAGGTCGCATTGGGTTACATCACCGTTAACGATGACCGTTACGTTCTCACCCATCCGGGTCAGGAACATCTTCATTTGTGACGCTGTCACGTTCTGGGCCTCATCTAGGATGACCACAGCATTTTCGAACGTGCGACCGCGCATATATGCGAAGGGTGCGATCTCGACTTTGGCCACCTCTGGTTTGAGGCAGTATTCGAGAAATGAAGCACCAAGGCGCTTCTGAAGCACATCGTAGACGGGACGAAAGAACGGAGCGAACTTCTCGGCCATATCGCCAGGCAGGAAGCCCAAATCCTCCTCTGCCTGCAGTACAGGGCGCGTAACGATAATTCGCTCTACTTCCTTATCGAGTAATCGCTGTGCCGCGACGGCCGTCGCCAGGAAGGTTTTACCGCAGCCGGCTTCGCCAGTGGCGAACGTCAGTGCTTTGCTATCAAGGGAGATAAGATAGTGGGCCTGGGCCTCATTGCGTGCCTCTATGGGGGAAGTGTCACGCTTCGGTTTTGGGGGCAGAGCAGGGACGGCGGAGGCCAGCTCGTCTACGATAATTGTGTCGATCTCGTATCCGAGAATTCGCGATTTTGACTTAAGCGCCTGGCGAGCTGCACGTCGCGCCTGTTTACGTTTGTTTCCCATATTGAGTCCTTTCAAGTGAGTAACCAGACGAACTATACCTAAAAGAGAACGCAAATGTAAGTAAGTAGTTACCTATTTACTTTTCCAGATAGAACGCGTTTTGAGTGGGTTGGGGCGCTGAGCTGTCATGAAAAACTAAAATAGCTGAAATGGTATGTTTCATTAGGTATCATACAGTTTCAAAATTAACCAAAGACACTGAAAAATGCCTGTTTTGTTAATCCTTATACTTGGGACAGTGATGATTATTATCTGGGATACTGTTAAGGAAAACGTAGAGGTTATAGGCACGCTTGCCACTTCTCTTGCTTTTTTTGCTACTGCCTGGGCTGCATACGAGGCAAGACATAGTGCAAAAGCAGCAATGAAAGCGACCCAGCTAACGGCGGATTCACTCCTTGAAATGAAAAAAGCCTCCTTTAAGGAGTGGTACGGCATATTACTTGAACAGCATAATAAATTGCTTGAGGACGTAAATAAGACCTTGCGCGATGACAGTGAGCTCAATGTTAAATTAAGCATGAATATCCTTAAGGGCATTTATTATCATGCAACCAAAAAACCTGTTTACATCAAGTATATTAACCACATAATTTTAATTTTGACTTATTTGGATAAAGATTTCTACCTGCCATCATCAGCGGATAATGAAAAGAGAGCCTATATAGAACAGTTGCGCAATAGTATTAGTCCAAAAGTAAGCCTGCTTATTTCTATTTTCGGCCTTAACGTCGATAATAATAAAACCTACGATGCAAAGAAGCTTTACAACCTCCTTAATAAATTTAACTTCTTTGAAAATGAACTTTTTTTTGAAGAAGCAATATCGAAAGTTCATTACTTAGACTCTTATGTGGCTGAAATATTTAACAAAGAATACCTAAGGGCAGTTGAATTTCATGTTGATGAAATGGTTCGTGGTCGTGCGCCCTCTGGTGTAAAAGTGTCACACTCGTATAACAGGATTACGTTCGCGGTGTTGTGGTCGTACAATAATCCTTGCCAACAACATTTGTTGCAAAGGTTCAATGACTTGCCACTGCATATTAGAAATGGCATTAAGTTAAGTATGGAAAAATCGGCCGAAAGAGTAGCCGAGTACGATTCTTGGTTTCTTGATGCCATCGGCTCGGAACTTAATATATCAGGCTTCAAAAAAAGAATCATCAAGGACGAAAAACAGGTAAAAAGGCTAATAAGGATTTATTTTAAATATCCTTTTTATAGCACTCAGACAGGTATTTTGTTAACTAATGGCTATAATAACAGATACGCTGATGATATTGAAAACAGTCTGTCTAAATATGGGTTATATAAAGCATATTTAAACCTCAACACTAATCCCAAGCAAGAGGAACTGATTGACAAAATAGTGGCCAAAGTTGAGGAAATGGTCGATTTCTACAAAACAGACCTTAATTCATTTAGTTTTAAATGAATTAGAAGGGGCCGAAGCCCCTTTGAATTTTGCGCTGAAAAAAGTGTTGCTAAGATGCTAGAAGCTATGGTTAAAGAACGTCTGCCGTAATGTCTATCACAGCGTTGAGCGGTCTGGCCATAGTGACAGGCGGAGTCTTTTCGATAAGAAATCAAACCAAACCGCTCAACGCTGTGTTGGCGGAGGATAATGGAATCGAACCATCATCGCTTTCGCAATGGGACGGTTTTCAAGACCGCTTGGGCGCCATGCCCTCTATCCTCCGTTCGTTGTGACGCCAGATGCTTATCTTCTGGTTGCTTCAACGAGCTGCAATTCATCACAACGGTAAGGGCATTCAGGGAATCAGATCCGTCGCGAACAGCCAAAGAGCGCGCCTTCCTTGCTGTCGTCCAAATACCCTTACCGTTGTGGCGATGGTGGGTGGACTCGAACCACCGACCAGTTGATTAACAGTCAACCGCTCTACCACTGAGCTACACCATCTAAATTTGACACCGTCAGCCTCTGTCGATTTACGGACTTGTGGGGCTGTATCGCCGATTCACCGGTGTCGTTCGCAGCAGTCCTACCGTTTCCTGCCACTTGTGCTTTACGTGTTCACCAAACGCTTACAAGCCAAGATCTTCAAATACTCTCCGAGGGTTGAGGAGAGTTTTCATTCAGATCTAATTTGATGTATGGAATCATTTAATCGTTGTGGCCACGGGGCAGTGACAACAATGGCTATAACCAGAAGGATAATGAATCCGTGACCACAACGTTGAGACCACTGAACGGATTAATGTACTTGGCTCTACATGTCTGCCGGTTCTGCCTCTGTGATGCAAAAACCAGTGGCCTCAACGTTGCGTGCTGGCTCACCTAACCAGCCGGGTTACGTCGCCATTTTTAACCCAAAACTAAACGACATAAGTAACAGAAATGACGTAACAGGATAGGCGGTCGGGCCTTTGGGAGCCGGGATGTGTTGGACATAAACCCAACCGCCTATCCTGTTACCTCATCGGTAAGGGCACTGGTTAACCAGATGCCCTACCTGCGTTTTGCAATCACACTCGCTTAGTGTGTCCCATTTCGGTGACGAGGCTGGAAACTGACCTCGCTGGTGTTTGGCTTTTTAGGCTACTGCCAGATACTGATTGTCGTTTGCAGTTATCTTTAAACGTTCAAACAGTCGCGTCTCAACGAAAACAAGTCAATCATAGTTGTATCAAAATAATAAGTAAATACTTACCTATTATTTCAAGCATTCGTTTGCTCCTTTTTTGATCAGCTTTGACTTATCATCCTGCGTCCGTTGGATTGTGGCCGTGAATCTTTTTGCCTTTATGCAAAGGACTTCATCTTCCTTCAGCTCGCCGTACCGCTGTTCAAGCAGAGAACCAAGGCACCAAAGCGTGTCATCGATACGCTTGCGACTGGCGGATCTTAAAAGCAGTAGCTTTACAAGAGACTGGCCAACCGTGAAAGCTACTGCGACACCAGAGGCCACAAAGTACAAGCCTACCCACCAGTCTAAGGAGGTTAGATTGCTCATTTTGATACCCCTGTCTCGTGAACGACGCGATATACCCTCTTACCGATACGTAGTGTTTTGGTCTTCAGTTCCTGCTTGATCAAGTCATGACAGATGATGAAGCCAAGGGCGACGCCTCCAGAAAAAGACAATACGATGTATGGAATCATGAGTATTCTCCTGCTTCAATCAGTTGCTCAAGCAGCTCTCGCCCCTTATTCGTTAACTGGTAGTTCTCTGCTTTTCCTTCCGGTTCGACATTGGCCACCAGGTTCATCTGTTCGAGCTTGGCTCGTGTCTTGGGTTTCCAGTTAGCGTAGAAACATGACCATTGGCTTATTTCACGCAGGGTTTCCTTCTCTCGCTTACTCAGGACGATCATCGCCAGTCTCCTTTAGCGTGTTAGTAATGTCGATGATGCGGTATACGCGGCCACGTCTTTCCATCAGCCCGCGCTTCACGGAATCGTTGATGCAGCTGAGCATCACCAGAGTTCCGATGACGAAGCCGACACCCAAAAAAACAATCATCCAACCGAGCATCACTCTTTATCTCCGACACGTTCTTCGGTATCGCGAAGGCATTTGGGCCACTTAAGCCGCGGATGACGCAGACTGCCATCTGGCGTGTACTCGTGAAAATTCACCTTAACAATACGGCCCATGTACTTGTCCTGGTTATGCCAGATCTCATCGAGGTAGCGATGTTTGATTCCAGAAGCGCGAACCTCGGTTCCATCTTCGAGGCGAATAACGATTTTGCCGAGCGTATGAGCAAAGCCGGCATCCGGATCTCCAGGTAGAAAGCCGATAATCTCCCCATCAGCTTCGTTTTCATCTTTTAGTTTCCACCAGCTGCGGGTGCGCTTGAACTCGTATACAGAATCCGGGTCTTTGCCCATCTCTCCTTCTTCGTTATCGTCCAGACGCTGCATAAATCGCTCTACAAAGTCTTCATGGCTGTAGATGATGTAGAAGGGGTGCATATGAATGTCAGCCGCGTAATCCTGGCCGCGTGTATTTCTGAACCAGGCCACCAACAGTGAAAGGCGCTGTTTCAGCTTCATACCATTCTTCTGGTATTCGACTGTTTTAGCCTGTACGCGCCACTCTGGTAGGAAGAAATCGAAGATATGATAGGTTGCGCCAACCGCCTTCACGTTCTTCTTGCGTAGCGCTGAGACTGAATTGTTAAAAGAACCTGCAGTACCTTCACCATCGAAAAAGATGTGTTTGTAGCCGGAGAGCTTGCCCAGCTCCAGCATGGCAGGTTTCAGGTGATCGAGAGATGTAATCGGGTTTCCGGTACGCGACAGAAAGTTAACCTCTTCCTCGTCCACGATCACTTCACAAATAACCCGAAGACCATCCAGTTTGAGGCTGCCTATCATTGGCCATCTGGCTTTTGGATTTGCCTTGAATGGGTACTTGTCGCCTTTTTCTTTATAGGCGGTGGCCAGCTGCACCTCAAACTTCGGGATCGGATTGGCGAATACTTTATTGCAGAGACTTATGCCGACGCCGGCTTTCGGGTCTTTCAGCAGGAACCGGCGAAATACGTCCTGACCGTCTGCACACATCGAAGCAACCAAAGACTCAACCGCAGTAATGGCTGCGTTCCCCGTAAGCTCCCGGGCAGCCAGTTTCTCCAGCAGCTCTATCGCTTTCTGATCACTGGGTACGGACTTGCTAAGTGAATCGGCCACGTTGTATTTCTTCACCCCGAAACGAACAAATGGGTTCAGCATAAGTGACACCATTCTTTGTTCGAAGTCATCCATACTGGCCAATGCCTCTTTCTTGGCGTTCGTTCCCATTGCTTTAATGGCGTCCAGCTTATGTTTAAGCGCGATCAGCTTCTCCATTAGTCGGTCTTCTCCTTTAAGGTTTCTTTGATAAGTTCTGAATAAATCTCGCTGGCATCCGGCAGTCGGCCAGTTTCAGCAACGGTCGAAGATTGGCGCTTCCCTTTAATTCCACTGTAGATAGATGCACTGCCTCTCTTCGGCTGCATAGTTCTTGCTGTTCGGTTTCTTTCCTCCACCTCTTCAATGAGCGCCGGCATATCGACGAAATACAGCGACTCACCTTGCCGGATTTCCTCCACCATCATTTTCAGCGCCTGGCATTTTCCGGCCGAAATGGCGGTCGCACAGGAGGTGAACGATGACGCCGGCAGTCGCTTCTCTTTGAAGGCAAGGATCGTGTGCTGACAGACGGTGTAGCTGCAGTACGAGGCATGTCCGTTAAGCTTCACTTCCGGGCAACGCAGCGAGTAGCCGTTTAGTCCAGAGATAGAAGGGATTTTTGATAAGTCAGTTTTGGTAGCCATTTCTCTAAACGATAATCTTGTACTTACTTACTAATCAGTTTAAATAACTCTGTACGGGGACACAGTACATAGTCACGGCTTACCAGGTGGCCCAGCCGGTCATCTTGTCACTTGCGGCTTCGTATCGATAAGGGGTTAGCAGGTCGTTTGCGGCATGAACGGCGTGGGATTTGGCTTCCTGAATCAGCATAGGCATTTCATTGGCCAAACGACTGATCTTACTTGCGTATTGCGCCAACACCCCATCACAGACGCGGCCAGCCTCAACGATCACGTTGATTAAATCCAGATCACTACGACACAAGTCGCAGATACGCCCATAGTCCAGCTCACGAACACGCGCTATAGCCTTGTTGTAATCTCCAGAGACAATCATTTCCAACAAGCCTGGTGGTGCCACCAGATCTACATGGCGCTTTTCAACATCGGGAGAGGTCATGACGCTGACGAAAGCCTCTCCTACTGTCTCGCATTTGCTCTCTAAGGCTATTAGAGTCACGTCCACGCTATCCTCAAACATTTCCCTGCTTTTCATCTGGTAGCAGCTTGAGAAGATGATTTTGTCGTCATACCAGGCGCCAAAACGCGCGACTGGCCCAATGCCGGTCTCAAGCGACGGGACGATGAACGCAACCAGAGCTACACGCTTTTGAACAGTACCGGGCATTTCAGGCGTCTTTGCGTACCACACTAACACCGACGTATGTGTCGCCCCTTCTTTGAGAGGAATGCAGGATAGAGCATTCGATATATGCTCTGATGCCGTGTTGAATGAGGCATCGATGATGCTCTCCAGTTCGCCCTCGCCAAGCTCTACGCCTGACTTCTTGATCATCTCTAAAACGGCTTGTTCAATATGATTTTTCATAATCTCACCTAAAAACAGACCCATAAACAGTATAACACTATAAGTATGTACTTACATATCATTATGAGTGCAAGTGTGTTTGCATAGATTTTATGCTGATAGATAATTTTCTGACTAAAAATTAGCCGGCATGAATTGCTATACGTGTAATAATTTTCATTTCAATTTAATAGTCCATGAACAATACATGTAATTATTAGAACCACTTCTATCTGACGTACTATACTCTCTGAATCTTGAATCCAAAAAAGCAGTAAAAATTAATACATTATTCCCTGAGTCGTCTTTGAATTCTCTTGTGACCTTTGTTGTACCACCACTTTTACTGCATCTTGCATTAACTGGTGGTGCGCACCATCCAGATAAATCATCCATCTTAGAAGAAATGTCCTCTTTATACACTGTGGGACTCCCTACAGAACTACCATAATCTCGTATTAGTTTGTTCACAAAAGATTTGTATTGGTCACCGAGACAATAGGCACCAGGTGCGCCCTCTTCCCCCTTTATATCTTTTTTGGTAACCCCATCTTTCTCCCAATAATACTCGCTGTAGTATTTTTCGAGGGTGAGCACTGGGTTTCTTGCTACTCCTTGTTTAAACAAAGCAGTGCCAATAAATGGATACCCCATAAAATCTTGTTTATACTTAAACACATCACCCTTATCAGAGGGAATCCAATCCCCATCCACGTTAATGCTCCCTTTCAACATTCCTTCTGGCACATCAAATATATTCTTATTATTATCCACGCTTTTCTCTTGTTTATCGTTGTTTTCTTCCTGAGCATTATTGTCAGATTTATTTATGACTCTTACAATTGGTTTAGTTTGTGTAGATATGGCCAATTGAAGTGGAGGTTGATGTACGGTTATATCAGCAATAGGTTTTGGTGTTGTAGAAGATGAACTATTATCTTCATTAGCTTTACTTTTACCTCCCCCCCTATTATCAGTGTTAGCGATCGTATATGTTGCAACGCCTGCAAAAATCACACTAATAAAACAAAGAATAAAGGCATTTAAATTTAGTCGATGTCTTTTATTTTTTATCTGCTCCATTGCTATATTATATTTTTGCTGTTTGGTTAAACCCTCCGTATTAACACCAAAATACTCCAAAACCGCTTCTACTACTTTTATTTTTTCTTCGCCAGTAGATTGCGAAATTATTTCTTTGCGATTATCTAAATCGTACTTTGCAAGTAGAACCACCGCTCCAATGATAAAAGCAAGCAAAGAAAACCCGCCTGTGACGTACTGAATATTTTCTGAAAGATATGCTAAAAGTGCTTGCATGATGGCCATCCCCATTCTTTTTTAGTAAGAATAGTCTGATTTTTAATGCTTTGCTGACGTTAATGAGATAGCCGAAAAAATCATGAAAATGAAGTTAAAACAGCGCCTTAATGCCAATAACTTTGCTCAGCAGTTCCAGCTGCTTAGAGTAAGGTTTTGCACGATAGTAGGCTTTGAGAATTTGTTCCTGGGTGGCCTCCCCGGGATCTAGCCCTTCTTCTCCAAGACAGGCTATTTTCACATTTAACCCTATACTGGTTAATCGTCTGGCGGCCGCCATTGTGTTCCGGATCGCTTGCTTCTCGCTATCCCACATCATGATGACGTTTCGCAGGCCATCAGCCTTTAACGACAAAAACGCGCCCAACTGGTCTTCTGCGTCTACAGTCGTGTTTCCGGACAGATGCATCCCGAACGTGCCAATGGGCTCTACGTAGTCCCGGAGCGTCTCTTCGTCGAATATGGCGCGCTTAACCCCCATGACATCGAAAGCCCCCTCACAGACGACGACGGTTTGCTTACCAACTGCGTTATGTCCGTTATAGAGAAACCTCCCGGATGCCGGCAGCTGCATAGGGAAGAGATATCGGCGTTCTGCTGCGCCGGTGACGTCACGCCCCTGGAATGTCTTCATCACCCCATTCAGATCGTAAATCGGTATCAGGATGCGCATATCGAATGCCTGCCCTTTTACCTGATCGGTATATGGGTCGACATAAGCATGTTTTCCCTCGACGCAGTAACGCAGGTCAAAATATTTGGCCAGCTCCGGGGTAATGTTCCGCTCAACAAGATAGTCCGGCAGCCGTCCGTCAATTGGTAGTTCGTAATGCCGCGGTAAAGCAACCGGGCCTTCAAGCTCCACAGCACTGGCCAGCACAACCTCTTCTTTCTTTGGCGTCCAACCTTGAGACAGGAGCGCGTTATGTACGTATTCCTCAAAGGCACGACGAGACTTACCGCTGTAGTGTTTGAGGAAAACCAGCTTGTTAAATTGAATTTCTTCTGGGTGATCGCCGGCGAAGCATTTCCCGACGTTGTTGGTCAGGTTGAAATAGACCTTCCAGTTAGTGCTTCCACATACCGGACATTCTTTGATATTCACTTCTCGGCCGCGGGCGCTTACACCGCCGCGACGATAGATGATGCCTTCCATATCCAGCCATTGTTCGAAATCCAGCTCGGACAGTAACTCTTTGAGGTCACTCATAGTCATTTACCGCAATTTTTAAAAGGCAATATCTTGATAAGCCTAGTTTTTTGAATACCATAGAGGCTCATGTGTTTTTCCTTTTGTGATTAAACAAAAGGTTATTTGAACGGGCGTGGGGCTCTTATCCGTCTTTGCCCCACGCCTATTTTTTTAAAGAACTTCCATGATCCGCTCGATGAAGCGCATCTGTTCGAGGTTCTGCTTAACGCGAATACTCACCCCGCCCTTCTGGTTACGAGAACCTGCAAAATAGAGTCGTGCTTCGCCTTTGGCTTCTTCCTCCTCAGTCTTGTTGATAGTGATGACTAAGTCGGCGATACGGACTTTTTCGATATTGTCCGCGGCGTGCATCATGGTGGCCACTTCGGATGAACCACCTTCACGGTTGGTCTGGGATGCCGTGATTCCTGCAACGTTGTGCTTATCGTAGAGAGCACGCAGATCGGTGTAGATAGAACGGATGTTAGCCCGGTCGTCACGGAGGTCGTAACTTGCTCGCATCAAGTCCGCATAGTCGACCACCACCATATCCGGGATCATGCCATTCGCTTTCATGCTATTGAGCATACGATCCAAATCTGCAGGCGACATGCTTCCTGACGGGCGCTCAACCACCCAGAGATTCCCCACCCCTTTCGTCGCGCCAAGCTCCGCGAGTTTCCGGTGAACGTCGTCACGTTGCTCTACCAGCTTTGACATCTCCGTTTCAGACAGCCGTGCATCGAAGCGATCGGAGAGAATCGAGGTATGAACTTCGAGAGAAAGATACAAAACGTTGTAGCCGGCCAGCGTTGCGTTAATGGAGAACTCCCCCATCGCTGTCGATTTACCTGATTTCGCAAACCCCATGAAGAGCACCATCTCCCGTTTCGCCCACCCTTTTTGATAGAGCATACGATCCAGCAGCGGCAGGCCAGTGGTGATGCTGTTCGGCACGTAATCATCTGAGGCTTCATATTCACGAGCCTTGTAACGTTCCGATGCAGAGGCGAAATAGTCATAAATGCCCGTCGCTTCGTTAGAACCGATCTGCTGCACTTTGGCCATGATGGCCATCGCTCCCTGGAAGTCGCCCTTCTCCTTCATCTCGGCCGCTTTAATCAACGCATCGTCGAACGCTACACTTTTAGCGAACGTCGCGACCTGGTCGACCATGTAAGCCGTATCAGAGAGTTTTTCCGAGAGCACCCGCTTAAACGCCGCCACAACGTCCGGGAACATCTCTTCTCTGATCGTCTTATCGCGTTTAGCACGCTTCAACATATCAAGGATGGCCGCCGATGAAGGCGCGCTCTTATACATTCTGAAATAGCCCGATACCATGTTCACCAGTATGGCGTTCGCCGCATTGGAGAATTGGTTGGGGGCAACTAGATCGCCGGCACGAGTCAGAAACTCATGATCGCGGCAAAAATACGCCGCCAGACGATTCTGGAAGTCGTCGTCGAACTCTTCAGACAACCCTCGTCCCGTGTGGCAAAGTTCGGTCATGTGTTTGTTATCCTTTGGTGCTTAAACAAGTTGTTTTCTAATCGTAAAAATATGGAGCAGGCAATCAACACAGTCGCCGTGCTTCTTCCAGTTCTTCCGGGTAATGGGCATAGATAACGCGCTCAGGCACCAACTCCATCAACCAGACAGCAGAGAAGATGGTGCGGATACGCTTATCACGGGTGATGTGCTTCAAACGCTCCAGAACCCATTCAAAGTAACGTTCCTGAATTGGGTCATGCTGCATGTCTCCTAAGTGCTTAAAACTCACTACAGAGTCATCCAGACGCGTTCCCGCACGATTGGCGAGTTTGCTTTCGAAGATCTCAATCAGTTCTGGCTGCCAAAGATGCTGAGGGCGAGGTAATTTGTCCCAGAGGCGGCGCGCAGCTGCAGAAAGAACTGTTGATATAAAATAGTCATAAGAACAGCAATACCGATCTGCAAACCGGCGAGCTTTCCAGAGAGATGTTTTGTTCACCGTCGAAAGCTCTTGGTAAGGCAGGCGTTTCAGACCAGTACTGAATGGCGCCGTCTCGAAATGCTCGCGGCCATGAGACAGCATGATCTGTGAGTATGCGCGCTTATAGGCTTCGGTGAACAGGCAGGTTGCCATCAGCGGGTGCATATCGCGATAGTCAAACCACTTTGTATCAAAGAGCTCAGCCTCCCCTTGGCATCGTGAAAGACCGATGTTTTCCGCAACCCACTTGTCCATGGCGACCGTGTCCCACTCTGTCATGAAGTCGTACTGGCCGTTGTTTATGGTGTCAAAAAAGATCTGGCTCATGCTCTCACCGATAGGTAACTACTTACTTACTATTTGGCTGATCATAGCGACTGGGAAGCAGTTTGGAAAGAGGAATCAGAAGGGTATGTACTGGAGTGTTCTTATATCAAAGACCTGCTTCTGTATATTAGTATACTTACAGTATTAAAAATACTACAAAAGCAGGCAAATATTAATCAATCTTTATCTTTAACAATCTTTCAACTCTGATTTTATTCAATTGCGAAGTTCTTGCCACTCTTTTAATTGCCGCTATTGCTTTATCAGTTATTTCAGTCTGGCCAGGTATAGGAGCAACATGGTCGTCAAATTTAAGAAGGCCATGCCTAATTTTATCTAAAACATCTTCGTTACAGGTAATAATCCAGTTGTAATAATCATCTTCACTGTATGCATTTAAAGCATCAATATGTAATGAAGAGTAATTATTACTGTTAGATAACCGACCAAGCAACTCGTCTAAATCATATTCGGCCTTTCTTATTTGATTTAATTTATCATTAATCAATTCATATAAGCCTTTATGCTCAATGGTGCTGTTAATCAATAAATTATATTCTTTATTAAGTGCATTTCTACTAATGAGATCCTCAACATATTGAGTAATATAACTATCGCAGTTAACGCCTAATTCCTCTAAAATAATAAAAATCGAGGAAACCTTGCTAAGAGGTATTCTGGACCTATACTCCTCTATTGCTCCTTTCAATGCAGCAACAAAATCATCTTGGTTTGTATTGAAAGAATCTCTAAAAACACTCCATATTTCATCTAACTTTCTATTTATCGCTATATCTTCATAATCTTTATTTTTAGCCTTCACCGCACTTTCAAAACTGAAGTTGGAAAGCAAATATCCATGCTTAAAGTAAAAATCAATCCCGTGATCAAATAAATTATCAGAATTTGTAAATGAAATATCCAACTGCTCTATGAATTTTTCAACAGTAGACATTTCATCATCATCTGAATGATAACTATCAAGCATGGCTCTGGGCTGAATTTTATTGAAGAATTCATCATAGGGCAACTCGCCAGCCCCTGAGTAAAATACATATGCAAAAAGCACTACTCTGAAAGTAAAATCTTTCCGCACTTCCCTACGCGCTGTTGTGAATTCAGACTCAAATGCGTAAAGAGTCTTTTTTATTTTGTTTAATATTCTAATATTTTTTAAATTTAAAGCGTCTGCCGCACTAATTATAAATTCAAAATTCGGATCGTTATGTGAAAATATTTTTTTGACATTATCAATGACGTCAGGTTTATACATAATGTCACGATCGACAATTTTTTCTCGATATTCTATAAATTGTTTTTCTTCATCAATCTTAGTTAAGTTATTTTCATTGTAAATTAGTATTATCTTACATGCTTTTGATCTTGCAAGGTCATCAACTAACCCCATGAAATCTTTTATCTCTAATGAGCTACCCTTTCTCTCAAGATCGTCAAAACAAATTAAATATTTATTTACATAATTATAACCATCAAAAATTGTAAATTCGGAGGATTTAAGGCCAAAACCGCTTATCCCTATGCTAAAGTTATTAAAGATCTTTTTACTTACTTTGTTATACCTTACGCACTTATATACCCCCGAGAAAAACCTCTCCATCATTTGTTGTTTTTTCTCTAGTAAATCCTCTCTATAAAGTTTTTGATTAAGCGGTATTGTGGAAGGGAATAGTTTTTTCTTAATTTCTCCAATAGAATTAAGACCAAATAGAGAAACATATGAATATGCAATCTGATCAATTTCTCTTTTATTTCTTTTACCTTCGTAGTAACGATTCCAAAAATGTGTTTTTCCTACTCCCCATTCACCTTTAATTACTGCAACCCTGTCATCAGAAGCCAAAAATTCATCTAAAATTTTTGTTATGGACATAATTAATGCTCCTAAGAGAAAGGCGCTTAACGCGCCTTCAATCAACTCTTTTTCATCAACTCGCGTTTAATTTCGTCAGTACGCATCGTCACATCAGCAGCGGTGATCGCCTCGTTCATCTTGACGATGTCCTCAATTTCCTGCGGGGACTTCTCTGCCAGATGGAAAATGGCTGCACGTATCACATCAGAACGGGTGAACTTCTCGAAGCGAGGGATGAACTTCATCATCTCCAGTAATTCGAAATACTCGTCTTCAAGTGACATTGTGCGGCTTTTGATTTTCTCTTTGCCACGTGTTGGACGGCCTTGTGGACGGACAGGCTGGCGCATCGGGGTGCTGCTTTTAGGCGCAGCAGCTTCCGCGGCCGGACGTTTTGCCAGATCACCCATTTTCATGGACATTATTCACCCTCCAAGGTCATTACGTATTCAACTAATGCTTCAATCTCGGCCTCAGCCTTTTTGTCACGTTCGGCTCCGGTCATCTCAAAGATGGAACGCCCCGCCTCTTCGGCATCGTCATAGACGTTGCGGTTGTAAAGATTCACCGGTACCGCCTCGATGCCAAAGGTTTCGACAATTTCTTTTGCAGCGATAATGCGCGCAGCCTGGGAAGGCAGAGACGGGCACTGGTTCATTACAGCACGGATTTTGATTTGGTCATTCACGCTGCTAACGCTGTCGACGATGGGGTCGATGTCACGTAAGGATTTCAGATCGCGACGTTTCGGGCGAAGCGGGATAAGGATCACGTTGGCCATCAGCATAGCCTGGCGCTGAATTTCGGAGTCAAAACCACCAGCGTCAACGACGACGTAATCGAAACGGCCACGAAGCGAAGTGATATGTTTAATAATGTCATCCTGGACATAGGCGAACGGGATCAGCTCCAGTTCTTCATTGTGCCGGCGGTCTTCACACCACCCTGTCGTGGTGCGCTGGATGTCGATATCAGTGATCTGGACTTTCTTTTTCTTTTTGATTTTCAGACAGGCTGCAATTTGCTGAGCAACAGTCGATTTGCCTGGGCCACCCTTGGTGCCGCCCACCACAATGATCTGAGTCATTCGTGATATCCCTACGTGTGATTTATCGTCGTATGAAACAACTTGTTTTCTTATATGCGATATAGCCTAAATGCCTACGGCTGCGGTGTAAAGGTTAAATGGTAGGTGGTTCATATCAAATGTATAAAATCGCCTTGCGCCTGCATTGACGCCTCTACATTCACAGGTTAGTATTTCACCAGGTGGTGATGGTCACCTGGCGCCTGTCTCGCAAAGCAATAGCCCATCATTCTGCAGTACCCAACACTTGGCCGCCATCATTATGACGCTGCCCGGTTAACAGGCTATCGGTATGCGTCTAATGTGTGGAAACATAGCCATGTCTAACTACTCTGGTTTAAACATTCTCAAAAGCAAAGCTAAAGATTTAGCTAAAAAACAAAGGATTAAGCTAACGGAAGCTCTTGAAGCCATCGCTATCGATGCAGATTTTTCGAACTACCATGAGCTTTCATCTGTGGCGAAGCGATTTCCATTAGAACCTCGGTTAATGAAGGCCGCTTTTGGCGAGACGCACTTCGAAAACGTCATTTATTCGAGTGATGTGTACGTTCAATTTGAGATGGCTGTTGAGGAACTTTTATCCGATGCGGTTGCTTCAACCAATGCTAATGGTTTTGCAGTATATGACCTCGAGCCAACTGAAGTTCAGTATGACGAGGAAAAGGGACTGTTGAACATGACTGTGTCGTTCAGTTATGAAGGTGATCAAATGCCAGACCATTTTTTCTCAGGTACATCATTCTTCTTAACAGCAAATGTTCCTCTTATATATCGTGATAATAAATGGCTAATCGCAGAAGAAGGTATCGAAATATTATCTTCAGACTCAAATGCAGATCCTGACAGCGACTGGTACGACCTTACAGATAGCTGATAAAAAATGCGCTTTGGTGTTAACCAAAGCGCCTTCTACCTGATATTGATAGTAATGCAATCACCACTTACACAACCGCTCACCCAGCGTGTTGTGGATCAGGATTTCCCTCTCAGTTTCTTCTGTCAGGGCGTCGTCCTTGCTGATGTAGATAGGGTTTGCCCCATCGCAGAATTGTACGCCCACGGTCTGGGGTTTAATCACGCATCCACTTATCGCGAAGCTCGCGATGAACGGCAGAAGCATCCTTAGTCCTGACTTCATTAATCGTCTCATTTTTCACATCCACTGTGCCTTGAAGCCGTTTGTTGTTTTCTCTCTGCGCCTTTTCTTCCATGGCCCGCCGGGCAGCGCGTCCACCCCAGGTGTACGCCCCAACGAGCACAAAGAAGACGGCAGCCAAAGTCATGATGGTCAATTTGACCTTTGAAAGCAGGCTGCCGTTCATGGTTACACCACTCCTGCCTGATGCTTACGAACTTGCGACCAGGCAATAAAGCCGGCGACAACAATGGTCGCAATACCGAAGATAATGCGAACGGTATCCCCGCTGGTGATATGTCCCTGGGCCTTATCCATCGCAACGGAGATCTGCGGCATTACGTCCGCCAGCTGCGCAATACCGATACCTGCAGTCACCGTTGCGCCGGCTGTTTCTTTCGTGACAGGTACGGCTTTCACTGCAGTTACCGGTTTAACGACGCCGGCGCGACGCATACCTTCGTCAATAACTTCGGCCGAATACCAGCTGTTGAGTGTTTTCAACGGGCCACGACCGTTC
>ERZ810019.120-NODE-120-length-23639-cov-8.51921_pt1 | contig 23639 bp, 33 predicted proteins | sample MGYA00520494_ERZ810019 | MGnify/ENA primary metagenome ERZ810019 (study PRJEB31588, sample SAMN03398862) | human gut metagenome | study: EMG produced TPA metagenomics assembly of the PRJNA231909 data set (A prospective, longitudinal analysis of the... | reverse complement strand
TTAAGAATAGAGCTGTATTATTTGTGAAAAGGAAAAGTAAATATGGCAGATAACTTAAATTTGATGTAGAAAATTAAAAAAATGAAAATCTCGTGTATTAAAAATGTATTACTTATAGTAATTTAAGTAACAGTTTTTTAACATAGATTACTAAAAAATATAGTGTAGATAATTATAGTAGTTAACCTAAAAGGTTATATTATATGATTTTTGCCTTATAGACTAAAATTATCGAAACTATTAATAATCAAGGGCAAGTGTAAGGCGTTCATATACCCTTTATTATTAATAGTTGAGATTTACAATATTATAATGCAAAAATCACTTACTATAAGTATATGTACTCAATGTTAAAAGTAAGTCTATATAAGGGATATGAGGTTATTACAACGAGATATGAAAGAAAGTGAGGAAAGCAATATGAAAAATTTAAAAGTAGGTTTAATAGGAGTAGCAGCAGTAATATGTGTAATTTTATTAGGAGTTTTTTGTGTACAAGGTAGTCAAAATAAGGCAATTGCTTTAGAGGAACAGGTTAATACAGCACAGTCAGATATACAAGTTCAGGAAAAAAGAAGAGTAGATTTAGTTCATAACTTAGCAGATTGCGTGAAACAATATGACAAGCATGAAGCTGAAACATTGCAAAATATTGTTGCTGGTAGAGGTAGTAAAAGTGATATTGAAAATGTAACAACTGCAATAAGCGCAGTAAGTGAAGCATATCCAGAACTTAAATCTAATGAAAATTATAAGCAGCTTATGAATGAGCTATCTACAACAGAGAACTTAATATCTCAATATAGAAGTAATTACAATAAGCAGATTAAAGAATATAACAGATATGTTCGTAAATTTCCAACAAGACAATTTCTAAGCATTACAGGATATGAAACACAGGATTATAATTATTTAGATTATGATGCTCCATCAACTGCACCACAGAATTTATTTGGCGGTGATAAGTAATGGTGTATGGATATAAGGGATTTGAGATTACTAAGCGAGAAATACTTGCTAGTATCTCAATAATAGCAATAATGCTTATAATTGGAGTTTTAATTTCTGGGAAGATATCTAACTATGAAATGGATAAGAATGAAATGTATAACAAGGCAATTCAAATAGATAAAACATATATGTTCCAATATGGGATAGATACAAGCGTTGGAAATGCATTTATATATGGTGATTTAAAAGCAATAGATAGTGTTACTTATCCGGAAATAGGTGGTAAATATTTGTATATAAAAAAGGTAAGAGAAGAATATACAATGCATACTAGAACCGTTACAGATTCAGAAGGTAAAAGTCATACAGAAACATATTGGACTTGGGATTATGCAGGAAGTGAAGAATTACAATCAAAAGAAGTTGAATTCTGTAATATAAAGTTTGATAGTTCAAAGATAAGTATTCCAAGTGGAGCGTATATAGATACTTTATATGAATCAAGTGATGTTAGATACATATATCATGGTTATCCAACGGAATCAAAAGGCACTATGTTTGCTAATTTAAACAAAAATAATCAACTTGGAGACAATAAAGCAGCATTTTATAAAGATAAGAGTATTGAAGAAACATATGATTATTTAGTTAAAGATTTTGCAACACCAATATTTTGGGTTGTGTGGATAGTAATAATTTGTGGATGTGTTTATGGATTTTATTATTTAGATAATGCATGGCTAAATAATTAAATCCTATAGAATACTTAAACAGTTAGTAGAAAGGAGTAATTAAGAATGGATTCGAGCGTTCAAATAACTTTGATAATATGTATAACTATAATAATAGTTCATGGAATGACTTTAATTAAAGAAAGTACAGGAAGCAATAAACATCAGAGAGATTTACCAACAGGGACAAGAAGACCAAATACATCAACAGGAGAATTACTAAAGAACATAAAACCACCAAGTGCAGGAAGTGGAATTAAATAATATTTAGAAAATAAGAAGGTGATTAAGATGAAACTATTAATGCATATTCTTAAAGAAAATAAAACATTAGGAATAGACAATACAGTATTGAGTACTAATCAAATCTTAGATAAATTAAATGAGGAATATATAGAAGTTATTGAAGCTTTAAAAGTATATGATTCAGATAAATCATTGAGGAATTTAAAAAACTTGATTAGGGAAACATTTGATTTAATTCAAATATGTATATTAATTTTATGGAGATGCCACAGAAAAGCTTTAGACTTGGACGAACCTAAATTGTTAGAAGAAATAAATATTGAACATAAAGATAAGCTTATAAGCGAAAGACAGTGGATACCTGAAACAGGAATTGAAATTGATATTAAAGAGTAAAACAAAAAGGTGTTCATCACGAACACCTTACACATGATTAGAGAATCAGAATTGGAACGCTAGTTCTCTAATTGACCTATCTAAATTATAACATATTTTTTGAAGGGATAGGTGATAATCATGGCAGAAATTAAAAGTATATTTAGATCTTATAGGGAAAGAAAATGTAAAATTGATAATATGGAAATTGAAATTGATAATTTAAGGTTAAATGGAATAGAAGATACTGATATTAAGATACAAGAATTGATTAAAGAAATAAATAAATTAAAAAATGAAAATAAGAGAATTGATAATATGCTAAATTTATTACCTGAAAAAGAATATAAGGTTGTAAAATTAGTTTTAATAGATTGCAAAGATAAAAAGAAAGTTGCTGCTGAGATTGATAGAACAGAAAGGCAACTTAATAGAATTTTAAATAGAGCTGCAAAGAAAATAATATTATAGGGTGCAATAGCATCCTTATTTTTATATATAAGATGTCCTAAAAACGTCTTAAAAATGTCCCGAAAATGTCCGACAAATGTCCTAAAGTTTATGATAATATAAAATCAACAAGAGAAAATGTCACACTTTTGGTATGGAATAACTATATTCATTTTTAGGAGGTATGCATAATGTTGGATAAGGAAAGAGTAAAAGAATTATACCAACAAGGATATAATGCAGAGCAGATAGCTGAAATACTTAAATGTAAATCTGCCACTATAAGGCAATGTGTACATAGGAATTTTAAAGATTCTAAAATAATGCATACGATAAATAAAATTCGAGATAGAGAAATTTTAAGAGTAACTAGAAATGAAGCTAAGAATTGTATGAGTGATGCAGAGTTTATTAAGAGAAATAGTTCGATTTATAAAACAGTAGAAAACGGAGATATAATTCTTAATAGAAAAGTTTCAGGAGTTGTTCCTTTTGATGTACCAATAAGGGTTTCAAATGAATTCAGTTTTGAAAGAGTTGATAAGCGCATCAAAAAAAGTGAATATAGAAAAGATAATTTATTGTTTAGTTAAGAATCTAACTTTCCATGTTAGGTTCTTTTATTATGCTTATAACCAGTAGAAAATATTATTAAAAGAGAGAGGTGTAGAAAGCCTCCTGTCTACACAATATCTAATTTATTCTACTGGTTTATTTTATAAAAAGAAGGTGATAAGTAGATGAAAAATATTTATAGAATTTATAAATGTAAATCTTGTAAAAGAGAAATGATATTGATGAATGATGAAGTTGAAAAGGCATTAAATAATGGTAAATATTTATCATGTGCTTATTGTAATTGTAGGCACTTGAGCAAAGAAAAAGAAACTAGTGATTTAAGAGAGTGCATGGATCACAATGCATATAAGAAAATTAAAGGAAAAGTAAGGCAGGTGCATTCAATTTGAGAAGAAAAGGGAAGAATGCAGCTATAGTTATTAAAGATCCTAAAGATTTACAAAGGATAGCTAATAGAATGAAAAGTTATAATTACCCAGCATATATTCTTTGGAGTATAGGAGTAAATACTGGATATAGAGGTGGAGATCTAGTAAAGCTTACAGTTGCAGATATACGAAAGGCAATCCAAACCGAAGAACTTATAATCCAAGAAGAAAAGACTAAAAATACAAGGAAAATCAAATTTGAAAGAGTTGTTAGATTGAGTAATAAGCTTATAAAAATACTGCAAGAATATATCCAAGATAAGCAAGATGAAGAATATTTATATTGGTCGATAAAAGCTGATGGAGTACCACCATACAAAGGAAATATAACAAGAGAATCTTTAGGGAAGATATTTAAGCGTGTACTTGAGCAACTTGGGATAGTTGGTTCAGTTGGTACGCATACAGCACGTAAAACATATGGATATTTTCAATATATGGAACACAATAAAGATATTTATTATGTACAAAGATTATTTGGGCATAGTAAAGCAAGTACAACAATGGAATATATCGGATTAGATGAAGATATATTAATTGATTCTGCTGAAATATCAGATAAATATGTGTTTTAACAATGTGGGAAATATTCATATTTTTTTATATTTAAATACCTTATTATTTAGTTCATAGATATTTAAGGTGGAAAATTTGACATATATAGAAGTAGCTTTATAAAAAAATAAATACCTTACTATTACAGTAAATAAGGTATTATATGACTTAAAACTATTAAATTTAATTAGTAATTTATGCATTGAAATCTAGGGAAATAAAAGGAATGGGAAATAGAAAAATCTATGCATAAAAATTCTAAAGTAGTAATTTTTGAGTTAATTAAATTGAGTTCTTGAATAGTATATGGAAATTAATGGAATGTTACTGGTTAACAAATTCAAAGCAAAATTATAAGGAATTTAGATTAATATATCTATAAAAATTAGGATGATTAGTCATAAAATATTATGAAATATTGATAAGTGTACATTAGTATAAAATATAGTAAAATCAACGGTTCAGAGGGTTTTTCTATAAAAAGGTACTTCCGGAGGGGTGGGGGGATATGCGGGTCTAGCGAATCCCGGAATTTAACTGAGTATAAATTTTTAAAATAGGGTAACAAATCCATGAAAGGAGTTTGGGAAATATGGAAAAGGACTATAAATTTATTGATGAAAAATTATGCACAACCACATCAGAGTTGTGTAATAGACTAGATATTTCTAGAAAGACATTAGCAGAATGGAGTGATAAAGGCTGTCCAAAAGCTGCAAGAGGTTGGTGGCCTGTTTGGGAAGTACTTATATGGCGTGGGATTCTAACAACAGAAGAAAATTTATCTGAAGCTAACATGAAAGGAACGGATGAATATTCTCTAAACTTAAAGAAATTAAAATATGAAACAGAATATAAAAAACAAAAAGCAGAAGAAGCAGCATTTGAAAATGAAATTGCTAGGGGGGAATATATAAGTAAAAATGAAATAGTTATGGAACTTAAAAGGTTTTTAACTGTTTTAAAAAGGTCGATGTTAGGTTATAGCAGAAAAGTTGCTAGTGAAGTTTCACCGTATGTAGATAATGATGTGGCTAGAAGAATTGAAAAAATGATAATGGAGTTGAGTACAGATGCACTTGAACAACTTAGCATCAACGGAATATACAAAGCAAATCAAAAATAATCAATGGTCTGATTGGATTAGGACATCACTAAAAGTATTAAAGCCACCAGAAAGATTAAAAGTATCAGAGTGGGCAAATAAATATAGAGTATTAGATTCAAAAACCTCAGCAGAACCAGGAAGATGGCAGACTATGAGAACTCCATATCTGCAAGGAATAATGGATTCCTTTAATGATGTTGATGTAGAAGAAATTATTTTTGTAAAGCCAACTCAAGTTGGTGGGACTGAAAGTTTAAATAATATGTTAGGCTATGTTATTATGCAAGATCCTTCACCAACATTGATTGTTTATCCTACTTTAGATTTAGCCAAATACACTAGTAAAAATAGATTAAAACCAATGATACAACTTTCTGATGTATTAAATAAAAGATTTTTTGAGCCTGAGAGTAATGTATTAGAGTTGCAATTTGATGGAATGTATTTAGTTTTATCGGGCGCAAATTCACCAGCTTCATTAGCAAGTAGACCAATAAGATTTTTATTTATGGATGAAATAGATAAATATCCAAGTAATTCAGGAAGAGAAGCAGATCCAAGAGCATTAGCAAGAGAACGTACAAAAACCTATGTTAGTAATAAAAAAATATTTGAAGCTTCAACACCCACATTAAAAAATGGGCCTATATGGACTGATTGGGAAAATGCAGATTGTCAAAAGAAATATTATGTTCCTTGTCCTCACTGTGGCAATTATCAACTTTTTAAATTTAAGAATTTAAAGTGGAAAGAACATTCAACAGCAGAAGAAGCATCTAATACTGCTTATTATGAATGCGAAGAATGCAGAGGAATGATTACAGATAATCATAAGCCGGAAATGCTTAGGAATGGAGAATGGAGAAGTATTAAAGAAAGTGGTTGTAAAAGAACAGCTTTTCATATTAATGCAATATATTCTCCTTGGGTAAGATTTGGGGATGTAGCGAAGGAATTTGTAAAGTCTAAGGATTATCCAGATTTACTAATGAACTTTATAAATTCGTGGCTTGCTGAACCGTGGGAACAGACGGAAGTAAAAATGGACAGTGATGTTGTATTAAAAAGAGAATCTGAATATGAAGAAGCTACAGTTCCAGATGGAACGTTATTATTAACTGCAGGAGTAGATGTTCAAAAGCATTATTTCTATTACACCATAAGAGCATGGGGAACTGGAATGACAAGTTGGAATGTAACTCATGGAATGGCTGAGACCTGGGATCAAATAGAATATATAATGAATTTGCCTTACTATGATTTAAATGGTAAGGCTTTTCAGGTTAATCTAGCTTGTATTGATTCAGGAGATCAAACAGATGATGTATACGAATTTTGTGTTATAAATCAAGATTGGGCAGTGCCAGTAAAAGGTTCATCAAGCCCGCTATTATCAAGATATAGAGCTAGTGTTATTGACAAGGTTGGTAGTAAAGCAACAGGGATGATTTTATATATAGTTGATGGAGCACAATATAAGGATATGATTTCGGCTAGGATACAAAGACCAAATGGTTCTGGTTCATGGATGGTATATAAAGGATGTGATAGAGATTATGCAGAGCAGATTGTTTCAGAGGAAAAAGTCATAGAAAGAAAAAATGGAAGAAATATTTCAGTATGGAAAACAAAAACTAGTCATGCAGATAACCACTATTTAGATTGTGAAGTATATGCAGCAGCTGCAGCAGATTTATTACATGTAAGATATCTTCAACCAGAAGAAAGAATTCAAGAATTACCTAAAAAGGAGATAATAGAAAATGATTATTTAAAGACAAGTGAAAACTGGCTAAATACGAATGGAGAGTGGTTAAAATAATGAATACAGATGAACAATTAAAACAGATTAATGAAGCAATTAGTGCTATAGAAAATGGAGCACAAGAATATCAACTAGGATCAAGAAGAATTGTAAAAGCAAATATTAATAATTTATATGCTGAACGTAGAAAGTTAGCTTATCAATTAGAAAATGAAAGAAATAATGGAGGGATATATGTAGTTAGATTTGATCGAAGATAATTTTATGTATTTTGAAAGGAGGTGAGAAAATTGAATTTATTAGACAAGGCTATAGGATATATTTCCCCTAAAAGAGCTTGTGAAAGAGCCTCATGGAGAGAATCGTTGAGAGGCTTTTATGATTCAGGTGGAAGAGATAGACTTAATTTAAATTGGAATGCTACAAATGCAAGTGCTGAACAGGCTGACAGATCTCAAAGAGATATAATAAGGGCTAGGGCAAGAGATTTAGAAAGAAATAGTGACATAAGTGAATCTATTGTTGGCTCTTTTGAGAGAAATGTAATAGGAACTGGGATAAATCTTCAAGCTAAAATTTTAAAAGATGAAGACAATGAAGATGAAAAATTAAATAAAAATATTGAGGAACTATGGAAAGAATGGTGTAAGGCTCGTAATTGTGATGTTACAGGACAGCAGAGTTTTAATGAAATGCAAACTATGGCTATGAGAAGATTAATCATAGATGGTGGAATAATTTTTATTAAAACATATACCAAAGACGGCATAGTTCCTTTTTCATTACAAGCAAGAGAAGTTGATGATTTAGATACTAGTAGAAATACATTGCCAAGCTTAAAAAATAAAGGAAATAGAATAGTAGGTGGTATTGAACTCAATGAATATAATAAGCCAGTTGCTTATTATTTAAAGACATATTCTCCAGATGGATTCTATACTGGACAAAGTGAGCGTGTAGAAGCTAATAGAGTAATATTCTTATGGAAGAAAACAAGACCAACTCAAATACGAGAAATATCTCCTTTAGCTAAGACAATGCCAAGAATAAAAGAAGTAAATGAATTTGTTGAAGCAATTTCTGTTAAGGAGAGAATACTTGCATGTCTTTCTGTTTTTATAACTAAACAACATCCAACTGGTATAGGAAGAGCAACACAAATAGATAAACAAAGCGGGTATCAAATGAAGACTATATCACCAGGTATGATACATGAACTTCAACCAGGGGAATCTGTGTCAGCAGTAAATCCAAGTGGACAATCTAGTAATGCGAAAGATTTCATAATGATGCAACAAAGGCTTGCTGGTTCAGGTCAAGGATTAAGTTATGAAACTTCGTCAAGAGATATGTCTCAGGTAAATTATTCAAGTGCAAGACAAGGATTACTTGAGGACCAGAGAACCTATTCGGCATGGCAGAATTATATAAAGGATAATTTATGTGATGAAGTATATTCAGAATTTATCATATCAGCAGTTCTATGTGGTGAACTGGATATAAAAGATTTTTGGCGGAATAAACGAAAATATTTAAGACATGAATGGATTACTTCAGGATGGAGTTGGATAGATCCACTCAAAGAAGTTAATGCAAATAAATCAGCAATTGCTGAGGGAATGGATACTTTAGCTAATATTTGTGGTGCTAGAGGACTTGATTGGAAAGAGGTATTAAAGCAGAGAGCAAAAGAACAAGAATATGCTAAAAGCTTAGGAATTAATATAGGAGGTATAACTAGTGGCAAAGAAGAAACCCAATCTGGGGATACAGCAAAAAAGAACAGTTGATTTAGCAGTAAGAGAAATAAATGAAGAAGAAAGACGGGTAAGAGTATCGTTTGCTAGTGAACAGGCAGTACAAAGATGGTATGGTCAAGAAATTTTATGTCATGATGCAGACTGTTGCAATATGGATAGATTAAATAATATAGGTGTTGCTTTATGGAATCATGATAGAAATAAGGTAATTGGTAAAATTGAGAATGCAAGTTGTGATGATAATGAAAAAAGGTGTTATTGCGATATTGTATTTGATGAAGATGATGAATCAGAAAGAATTTATCAAAAGGTTAAAACTAAAACATTAAAGGGCGTATCAGTTGGATATAGTGTTGATTGTTGGGAAGAAGTAAAGGCGGGTGCTATGTCTTCAAATGGAAGATTTATAGGGCCTTGTGAAATAGCTACATCATGGACACCGTATGAAGTTTCAATTGTTTCAGTTCCAGCTGATGATTCTGTTGGTGTAGGTAGATCAATAGAAACTGAAGAAAATAATAATGAAGGAGATGAAAGACAAATGTCAAATCCAACTAATAACAATGAAAATATAAATGTTCAAGCAGAAAGACAAGCTGCAATACAAGCAGAAAGACAAAGGGTTTCAGAAATAACAACTCTTTGCAGAGAATTTGAGATTGATTCATCAAACTATGTTAATAATGGGAACACTGTTGAAGAAGTTAGGTCTCAAATTTTAGAACAACTTAGAGAAAGAAGAAAGCCAGCTATAGCTAGTTCTGCAGATATTTCTGTTACAAAAGATGAATTGGATAAATTTAGATGTGCAGCAGTTGATTCAATTCAATTGAGAGCAGGATATAAAGTAGAAAAAATTGCAGAAGGTGCTAGAGAGTTAAGGGGAATGAGACTTAGAGATTTAGCGATTGAATGTTTACAAAGGAGTGGAGTTACCAACGCTCAGCGATTAAATAATGAAGAACTATTTAAAAGAGCATTAAGTCCAGATAGTCAGTTTGCATCAATACTTGATAGTTCAGTAAATAAATCAATGGCTACAGCTTATAAAGTAGCAAATACAACATATAGAGCGTGGACTGGAATAGGAAGTAATACAGATTTTAAGGATGCAACAGTGTATCAAATTAGTGAAGCAGGAGAACTTGAGAAAATGACTCAAACTGGTGAATTTAAGTTTGATGAAATGAAAGACCAAGGTGTAAAGAAATCAATTGCAACATTTGGAAGAACTTTTGGAATAACAAGGCAAGCTTTAATAAATGATGATATAGATGTATTAACAAAAATTCCATCAGCATATGTAAGAGCAGCAGACAGAGGAGTAAATAAGCTTGTTTATAAAACTTTGAGAGATAATGCAAAAATTTATGATGGAAAAGAATTATTTCATGCATCACATAATAATATTGGCAAAGCAGGAGCCATGTCAGATGTGACATTATCAGAATTAAGAACGAATATGAGAAAACAAAAAAATCTAAGAGGAAAAGAAACTTTAAATATCTCACCACAGTTTTTAATTGTTCCAGCAGGACTTGAAACTACAGCAATGAAATTTTTAAATTCAACAGCATTACCAGGTCAAGATAATGCTGGAGTAACTAACATATGGAGAAATTCATTTGATTTAGTAGTAGATGCTGAGTTAGATCCAATAAGTGGAGCATTACCTTATTATGTGGCTGCAAACCCAGCTGATATAGATACAATAGAAGTAACGTACTTAAATGGTGATGATATGCCTAAATTAGAATCAAGATTAGGTTTTGATTTCTTAGGTATAGAATATAGAATTTATATAGATTATGGAGTATCAGTTCTAGATTATAGAGGGCTTGGAATGAATCAGGGGGCTTAATTTTGTTAGGTCTTTTTTTATACTTTTAAATAAAGGTGTTCATGAGGAACACCTTAGAAAATTATAGGAGGAATGGAAATGGTAAATTTTATTCAAAAAGGAGATATAATAGACTTTTTTAACTCAACAGGAAAAGATATTCTATATGGACAAGTGGTTGTTATGGGAAATCATATAGGGATTGCAGCAGAAAATATTACTCAAGGAAAAAATGGAGGATTAAGAACAAATGGAGTATTTGAATTTACTGGAGTTAAAGCAGATACTATTAGTATAGGCGATAATCTATATTATGATCCAGATAAAGATGCAGTAACCAATAATAAAGGATCTCTTACTGTGGTTGCAGGTTTTGCAATATCATCAAAAGAAGCTGAAAAAGACGGAACTATATTAGTTAAGCTTTTCAATTCGCTTTCAGCATAGGTGAAATATGAATTTTAAGGAGCAAATTACTTCCGACTTAAGTGTATTTTTTGATCCAGAAATATTTGGAGAATACCATATAATAGATGGACGAGAAATAATTATTGTACCAGATGAACAGTTGTTAAAAATAAAAAATGAAAAAGAATATGATGGGATAATACAAGCAGATTTATTTTATTTTGTAAAAGCTTCAGATATAGATGAACCTATATCTGGAGAAGTTCAAAACATAGATGGAGTTTTTTATACTGTTTTGGAATGTAAGAATAATAATGGAGTTTATGAAGTTACACTCCAAGGATGTGGTGTTTAAATGGCTACTTTATTAAAAATTGATGACAAAGAGATAAAAGAAGCACTAAAGAAGCTTAACAAAATTCCAAATCAGATACCAAAAGCTTCAGCATCAGCTATCAATAGGACAATTACTTTTGCCAATAAAAGATTAAAGCAGGAAGTAAGAAAAGAATATACTATAAAAAATACTGAAATACAGAGCACAATAACATTAAGAAAAGCCAATCCATCAAATCTTTCAGCAGTAATAGAAAGTTGTGACAGAAGACTTACACTCCAAAGGTTTGGAAAAAGTTTAGCGTCATGGAAAAAAGGAAGACCTATAAGGGTTAGAGTAAAGAAAACTGGTGCAAAGAAATTGAGAACAAATCCAAAAGCATTTGTAATTGGTCTTAATGGAAATCTTCATATTGCTAAAAGGACTGGTAAAAAGAATAAAAATAAAAAGAAAGAAACTATAGAAGTTTTAAGAACATTATCTGTACCACAAATGGTTAGTAATAGAAAGATAGAGCAAATTATTAAAAAGGAAGCAGAGGTAAAGTTAAAGGAAAGAATTGAACATGAAATTAATTACAGGCTTTCAAAGTTGAGGTGATTGTATGAATGACAATGAGATTTTAGAAGCTATTGCAAAGTTTCTAAAAGAAAAGGTATCAGCAAAAATAAAATTTAAGAAAGTGCCTAAGAAAAACCTTGTTGAAGGATCTTATGAACTTGTTAATCCAGCAGTATATATAGGATGGATACCTCAAAAAAATTTTCTTAATGAATATGGATATGAAGTGCCAAGCTTTATAGTCATGCTTGATGAAGGAAATGATGATTATACAGAAGCAACATTGGCAATAAGGATTAAAGTTGTGACATATGATCCTGGAACAATTGAAACTACAGGGGCAATTACTCCAAATGTAGAAGGATACAAAGATTTACTTAACGCAATAACTAGAATTAGAATTGCAATATCAGAAAATCCAATCATATCAGAAAAAGTAAGCATAAATAAACCGATACAATGGGATATGGATGAGGAACAAGGATATCCGTTTTGGAGTGCAAATGTAAAATTTAATGTATCAATTGAACCTATTCAAAATATAGATACATTTTTATAAAATAATTTTTAGAAAGAAGTGAATTATATGGATTATAAACATGGACTCTATGGGGAAATCATAGCAAGTAATGAAAGTATAGTTACATCAAAAAACATACCAGTTTATGTTGGCATTGCTCCAATGCATAGGTTAAATGATAGAGCGATAAATAAACCTATATTAATTAGAAATTTACAAGAAGCTATAAGAAAAACTGGATATTCTAGTGGTGATTCTTTTGATGAATTTACTTTATCAGCCGCTATATATGCACATTTTCAAAATAGTATACAAGCAATAGGGCCAATAGTAATAATAAATGTTTTTGATCCTAGTAAGGGAACACCAAAAACTGAAGAAACTTCATTCATAAATGGAGTGGCAATAATAGAAGATAATGTTGTAATAGATTCAATTTCAATATCAGATAAAGAGGTTGGAAAAGACTATGAAGTTGAATATACTGATACAGGAAATTTCAAGATAACATTGAAAGGTGAAGATGTTGGGGCAACTAAGGAAATTTCTATATCATTTAAAACAGTAGATCCATCAAGTATAACTGAAAATGATATAATAGGGACTTATAATAAAGATGAAGAAAAAAATACGGGTATATTAGCCATAGAAGATGTATATGAGGAATTAAATGCAATTCCAACAATAATTACAGCACCAGGATTCAATCACAAACCTAAAGTAAGACAGGCATTAATAGCTTCCACTAAGAAAATAACTGATAAGTGGGAAGCTATTTCTTTTGTAGATATAGATTCAAATGAAGCAGATACTTTAGAAAAAGCTATACAGTGGAAAAAAGAAAATGGTTATACTTCAAACGAAGAAAAAGTTTTTTGGCCTAAAGCAATTATGGCAGGGAAAGAAATTTGGTTATCTATACATGGAATTGTTGCAAAGATGCAGACAGATGTTAAAAACAACAATGTGCCATTTGAAACACCAAGTAATAAGGAAATAGATATATCAGGACTTATTGCTAAAGGAAAGAAAATTAAGTTTAGTCAAAATAGAGCGAATGAACTTAATGCAGAAGGTATAACAACATCAATATATAATGGGGGAAAACGTGTATTATGGGGGCCTCATATGGCTAATTTTGAATATGGAGTAACATCTAAGCCGGAAGAAATATTTGATGTAAATATAATGATGCATAAGTATCTTTTAAATGATTTTATATTAAGAAATACAGAAATAATTGATACTAATATGAATAGGCATGATGTTGATGCACTTATTAACTCTGAACAGATGATTTTAAATTCACATGTAAGTGCTGGACATTTACTATATGGAGAAGTTAAGTTTATATCTGAAAATAATCCAATAGCCGATATTGTTAATGGTGACTTTACAATAAATACATTAGTAACGGATACACCAATAGCTAAATCAATAACTCAAAATGTTCAATATACATCAAAGGGAATTGAGTTAGAATATGGAGACGAAGAGGAGGAATAATATATGCGAACTAAAATAGATGGATATTCTGTATATATTAGATATGATAATGGAGCTGTAAAAATAGGAGATACAACGACTTTAACTCTTCCTAGTATAGAAAGGCTTACAGATTCAATTAGTGGGGCAGGAATAGCTGGAGAAATAGACGTTCCAAGTGTAAATCAATTTGCTTCAATGGAAACAGAGATTACAATAAGAGTAACCAGCAAAGAACACGCTTTATTAATGAATGCTAATCAATTAGAATATAGATGGCTCACAAATAATATTGATACAAGCAATGTAAAACAGACACAAATAGGTAACAAAGCATTTTTAACTGTTATTCCTAAAAAAGCTGATGAAGGGAAAATAGAACAAGGATCAGCGCAAGATGCAACTTTTACTTATGAAGTTGTTGCATATAAAAGAATTTCAGATGGAGAAGAAATATTTAATATTGATAAGCTTAATGGTGTATTTACTATAAATGGAGTGAATCAATTAGGAGAGATGTCATCTTTTCTTTAAAAAAATAATTATAACAATAAAGTTCAAGATTAATTTCTTGGACTTTTTATTTTAGGAGGAATTTATTATGGAAAATTTAGAAAATAAAGCAATTGAAAATGAAGCAGTACAAAAAGGAGAGTGTTTAAAATTACAAAATCCAATAAAAGTAGATGGTAAAGAAGTAAAAGAAATTTATTATGATTTTGAAAGTCTTACTGGAGTACAAATGGATTCAATATTAAGAGAAGCAGAAAAAGAAGCTATGATGTCTGATTATGCTATAGTAGCATTTCAAGCCAATTCAGCAGTTCAAGCAAGAACATTTGCAGAAGCTTCAGGACTTGCATTGATGGATGTTAAGAGATTAGGAGCAAATGACTATATGAAAGCATTAACACTTGCTAGAAATTTTTTTATACAAGGCTCAAGTGGAAGCCAAACAGAAAAGAACTAAAAAGATTAGTAGCTCAAGTTACATTTGAAACAGCAAATTCAAGAAATGATTGCTTAAATATGAAGTTAATAGATTTTCTTGAATATTATGAAGATTTAGTAGAAGAAGCTGATAGAGTAAGCAAAGCTTATAAAAATAGACATCCACAAGGAGTGTGATGTAATGGCAAAAGATATGATGGCGAGGATAAGAATCGGTGGATTAATAGATCCAAGCCTTAAAGAGTCATTTTCTGAAATAGGAAATCTTACAAAAAATTTAAAAGAAGAATTAGCACCTATTGGAAAAATAGCTGGATTAGGAATGGCTGGACTTGGTGCAGCTCTTGGATTTGCTTCGAAATCAACGAATGAATATGTAAAAGCATCTAATCAACTTCAGGCAAGTACAGGAGCAACCAGTGAAGAGATGAAAGGGCTTCAAAATGTATTAAAAGGTGTATATTCAAATAATTATGGTGAAAGCTTTGAAGATATATCAAACTCTATTGGACTAATTAAGCAGCAATTTAGGGATTTATCAAACTCTGATTTACAAACAATAACGGAAGATGCATATGCTCTAAAAGATACTTTTGACATAGAAATAGGAGAGTCTGTTCGTGGAGCTAATCAGCTTATGAAGCAGTTTGGAATAACAGGTGATCAAGCTTATAATTTATTGGCTCAAGGAGCACAAAAGGGATTAAATCAAAATGGGGATTTAGCTGATCAAGTAGCAGAATATGCTGTATATTTTTCAGACTTAGGATATTCAGCAGAAGACATGTTTAATATAATGGCTAGTGGAGCAGAAGCAGGAGTCTTCCAAATAGATTTTTTAAATGATGCAATGAAAGAGCTTGGTATAAGAACAAAAGATAATAGTGATGGAACAAAACAAGCTTTTGCAGAATTAGGTCTTAATGCGGATGAAACAACTAGAATGTTTGCAAATGGTGGAGAAGAAGCTTTAAAAGCAACGAGTATGGTAAATAAAGCATTATTTAGCATGGAAGATAAAGTCAAACAAAATCAATTAGGTGTTCAGCTTTATGGAACAAAGTGGGAAGATGTTGGAATATCTACTATTGAAGCATTGGGGAATATAACTGATGAAATCAATATGAATGCTAGTGCATTAAATAAAATAAAAGAAATAAAATATAGTTCGTTTGGTGATGCACTAGTTGGTATAGGACGTCAGATAGAAGTTGCATTTTTACCACTAGGAGATGTGGTTCTACCATATTTAAATGAATTTGCTAATTGGTTTAAGGATGTTGGAGTACCTAAGATACAAGAGTTTGCTGATATACTAGCTGAAAAAATGCCAAGTATCATAGAACAAGTTAAAAGTTTATTACCTATATTTAAAAGTATGATACCAATAATAGCTGGTATTGGAGCTGGACTAGGAACTTTAAAAATAATTAATATAGGAAAAAATATATTTGCTATATTCAGTAAAATAGCAGGAGTTTTTAAATCTATTGGAACTGCAGTAAGTCTATTCGCTGGTGGAGCTGGAACATTAGGAGAAGTAATGATTCTTATTATGAATCCAGTAGGGTGGATTATAGCTGGAATTGCAGCTTTAACAGCAGGTTTTGTACTACTATATACAAAATGTGAACCATTTAAGGAAATGGTAAACTCAATATTTTCTAAATTAGCAAATTATATTAGCACAACAATATTACCTGCTATACAAAACTTAGGAAACAAATTATCAGGACTTTTTAAAGCTATTGGTGGATTTGCTTCGTGGATTGGAGAAAAGCTTGCACCAGTATTTCAAGTTATATTTCCAATGATAGGATCAGCTATATCACTTGTTTCAAGTGTTATAGGGGCACAAATCGAAGGTGTTATTAAAGCTTTGGGAGGAATAATTGACTTTTTAACAGGTGTTTTTTCAGGAGATTGGACTTTAGCACTTGAAGGACTTAAAACAACTTTTTCAGGAATCTTTGATTCAATTTTTGCATTTGCTAGAAAACCATTTGAATGGATATTGGAGAAGATAGGGATTATAAAAAATAATCTACTTTCATTAGATTTTTCAGGAATAGGAAAAAGTTTAGTTGGTGGAGTTGTAAGTATAGCACAATCAGCAATGCCACAGTTTGCAAAAGGCGGAATAGCAACACAACCTTCAATATGTGGTGAAGATGGACCAGAGATGGTTATTCCTCTTGTTAAAAGTGCACGAAGCATGTCATTACTACAAAAAGCAGCTAACATATTAGGCGTTAGTAATGGAGTAGATAGTTCTAGCTTTGAAAGAAATAGATATAGAAATATATCTACTAGAGGATATAAATCTGATGCAGAAAATAAAACATCACAATTAGGAGCACCAACTTTTGTATTTGCGCCACACATTGATGGAAATGTAACACAAGATGCAATACAAAAGTTAGAAGATAAAATGGAGGAATTTAAAGAAATGATAGAAGAATTCTATAGAGAAAAAGAAAGGGTTGCATATGGCTGCTAATTATATAACAAAAGATGGAGATACATTTGATATACTTGCATTAAAATTTTATAATAATGAGAATTATGCAGTTGAAATAATGAAAGCTAATCCAAGATTAAGAAAAATTATAGTTTTTGATGAAGGAATAAATTTAATAATTCCAGACATAAAATTTGAGGAGGAGTCGACTCTTCCTCCTTGGAAAAAGTAGGTGTTTATTTATAAAAATTATTTATGAAGGAGAAGAAATACAACTTGAAGTTTCTAATTGTAAAATAGTAGATAATATGGGTGGCAAGTCAGATAGTCTTACAATATCTTTTGCCGATATAAAGAATGAATGTAGGCAATGGGAATTTAATAAAAATCATGTTATTGAAATTATAGAAGATAAATTTTCTACAGGTAAAATGTATGTTGATGAATTTGAGTGTGAAAGAAGTAAATATACAGTTAAAGCTTTGTCTTTAAAGAAAAAATCAAGAACTGTAAAAAATAGAATATGGGAAAAAGTTAATTTTTTAGATATAGCTAATGATATAGCAAAAGAAGAAGGGTTGCAGTTAGAAACTTATGGAATAAATGATTTCCAATATGAAAGAGTAGAACAAATAGAAAAGAATAATATTGAATTTTTAAATTATAGATCAATGTTAGAAGGATATAATTTAAAAATTAATAGTGGAAAAATATTAATAATATCAGAGGATTTTTTAAAAGAACAATCAAAAGCATTAACTTTAGATCCATCCAATTTTATAGGAAACTATAGCTTTAAATGCACTTCAAATATGATTTACGGAGGATGTGAGGTAGTTTCATTTTTTTATAAGTATATAAAAGGAAGCTATATAGAAAATAATAATGAAGAAATATTAAGAGTAAAAAATATTTCTTGTGGTTCTTTAGGGGAAGCAAATAGATTTGCAGAAAATATATTAAAAAATGCTAATAAGTATGAATTTACTGGTAGTTTTTATATAGAAAATAACTTTAATATTGCTGCAGGAAATTCTATAAAAATAGATAATTTAGGTTCGTTTAGTGGACTTTATATTATAGAGAATGTAATTTATGATTTTCTAAGTGGTAAATCAAAAGTATTTGTAAGAAAGGTTTAATGGTAATGATAGAAAAAGGTATTATTTCAACAATAGAAGGAAATGAAGTTAGGGTTATTTTACCTAAGTATGATGATATTATTTCTTATAAATTAGGAGTAGCAAATCATATAAATATCAAGCAATTAAAAACAGGAGATAATGTATTGATTGCAGTGTTAGATAATGATTTTAAAAATGGAGTTATCATAGCTGAATTGAGGTGATTATATGTCTTTAGGTGGTTTTGGAGATAAAACATTTGAAGTTAGCATGAATAAGATATATACGTTTAAAGATTATTCAAATGAAGTATCTTTAGAAACAGAAGACCAGGATGTTGATGGAAGCAAGCCATCAACTTATATAAAAGGGATGGGGTTAGAAGCACCAAGTATAACTATAGAACTAAGACAGTCAAAAAATATCGATGTAGAAACTGAATATAATAATTGGAAAAGTATATGTAGAAATAAAAAGCCACATATGCTTTTTTTAGGTAATGAACCTGTATCAATTAATAAATTTTTACTTATAAAGGTTGCTATATCTAATGTACAGTTTTCTTCAAGCGGAAAGATGATAAAAGCTACTCTCAATTTGAGTTTTAAAGAGTATGTAAGGGCAGGTGTTAAACAGTAATGAAGTATACTATAAATTCAAATGAGCAATTAATAAACTGGAATGCAAAGGGTAGTGAAAGGATAGCTCAAAATGTAAATAATATTTTAAATACATTACAAAATGAAGTTCCATATTTGAGAAGTATGGGGAGAAATCCTGAAAATATAGACTCAATTACTACAAAAACACGTTATGCTCTGACAGAAGAAACATATGATCTAATAAATGAATATGAACCAAGAGCATTAGTGAAAAGTGTTCAGATAGAGGAAGGAGAAACTCCTAATATAAAGGTGGTGATTGAAAGTGAATGAATTCGTGAAGATTAATTCAGATGACATTTTTAAAGAAGCATTAGAAATAGTTGAAAATGAACTAGGAGAAACTTTAGCAGAAGGTGATGAAAGAAAACTATTTTTAAGAGGATTAATGCCAATATTAGTAGCGATAAAAAATAATATAAATTATTCGGCTAATCAAAATTTACTTGAGTATGCACATGATGAAAATTTAGATTATATAGCAACGAATTATCATGATACTTCAAGATTACCAGCTACAGAAGCCACTTGCAAAGGCGTAGTAAAATTATCTTCACCACAGCAAGAAGACATATTAGTTAAAGCTGGAACAAAAGTAACACCAGATAATATTACTATGTTTAAAATAAAAGAGAATGTGGTAATTAAAAAAGGAGAAACAGAAGCAGAAATAATATTAATATCAGTTTCAACAGGAGAAAAATACAATGGATTTGCTGAAGGTAAAATTAATTATATAGTAGATCCTATACCTTATGTTAGTCAGATATATAATACAGAAATATCTAAATCAGGTTCTGATATAGAGGATGATGATTCTTATAGAAATAGAGCTAGACTTGCTATGGAAAGCAAAAGCACAACAGGACCAGAAGGTGCATATGAGTATTGGGCATATTCAGCAGATAATTCAATTTCAGGGGTAAAAATTATTTCACCAGAACCAGGAAAGGTGAAAATACTTGTAGTTGTTGATGATGGAGAATTGCCATCAGAGGATATAAAAAATAAAGTTTATAATGAATGTTCAGCAAGAGATAGAAGACCACTTACAGATAAAGTAGAAGTTGGAGTACCAACAGTTAAAGAATATAATATAGAATTAACCTATTATTTAGATAAAAATTTTCCAGTTGAAGAAAGCCAATGGAGAAAATCTATTGAGGGAAAAAATTTAGATTATTCAGATGGAGCTATAAGAGAATTTATTAAATGGCAGCAAAGCGAAATTGGTAAAGCAATAAATTCAGATGAATTAAAGTATCAAGTTCAAAATTCTGCGACATATGAGGTTAATGGAAGAAAGATATCAGCAGTAAGAAGGATAATTGTTACATCTCCAACAGACATGGAAGTGAGGGCAGAAGAAATTGCTAAAGCTAAAAATATATCTGTAACATATGGGGGGATGGAATAGTGAATCTTGATAATATTGATTTACTAAGTTTGCAGACAGCCTTTTTAAGACAAGATAAGTTTGTTCAAGCTTTATGTAAAGCCATTAATCCATATTTTCAGAAACTGAGTGAAGATACTAAGTTAGGCTATATTTATGGACGAATAGATGAACTTGATGAAAAAGTAGTAGATTCATTGGCTTGGCAATTTCATGTGGATTTTTATGATTATACTTTACCATTAGATAAAAAAAGAGAATTGGTCAAAAAATCAAAGAAATTGCATGAGATAAAAGGGACACCAGTAGCAGTTGAGGAAGCTGTAACAACTATATTCGGAAGAACTCAGTTAAAAGAATGGTTTGAATATGATGGAGATCCATATCGTTTTTCATTAGATATTGATATTACAGATACAGGAGCTTCACCAGAGGAGTTAATTAAACTAGATAGATTAATAGAGGCTTACAAAAATAAAAGATCATGGTTGGATATCATAAATATATTCTTTACTACTATTGGAGATTTAAAAATTGGTGCAATTACAATTGATAGTGAAGAAATAGTGGTTTATCCATGGACACCAGATGAAATACAAAGCACTATTGATATTACAATTCCAATAGGTCAAATTTCAGGATATGAGGAAGTAATAACATATCCTAAGGAGGGATAAGTGTGGCAGAAAAATTTTATACAATTATAACTGATATAGGAAAAGCAAAAATAGCAAATTGTATCAGTCAGGCAACAAAAGTAGACTTTGTAAAAATGAAAGTTGGTGATGGTGGTGGAAAATACTATAATCCAATAGAGACACAAACTGATTTAATAAATACAGTGTGGGAAGGGGATATAGGACATGTTGTAGTAGATAAAGAAAATCCTAATTGGATTAATATTGAAGTTATACTTCCAGCTGATGTTGGTGGATTTATGATTAGAGAATATGGAGTATTTGATTCAGAAAATAATTTGTTGGCTATAGCTAAATGCGCTGAAACATATAAACCAGTTGCAGCAGAAGGAAGCACAAAAGAATTAAATATGAAAATGATTTTGGCAATTTCAAATATAGATAGTATAACTTTAAAAATAGATCCAGCTTTAATGTATGCAAAAAAGAAAGATTTAGATGTAATATCCAATAAAGTTAATGAACTGGAAGATAAATTAAATAAGCATATAGATGATTCGCTATATCAAGAAGCAGGAGGAACAGCAACAGCTATAACATTATCCATGTTGACATTAAAAAATGGATATTCAAAAACATTTATAGCAACGGCTAATAATAATAAAGCAGCAACAACTATAAATGGCAAACCACTTTATAAACCAGGAACAACAACAGCACCTAATATTAAAGCAGGAAAAGCTTATACAGTTTGGTACAATAGTGTGTCAGACTGTTTTTTCTTGCAAGCTAGTGCAGAGGGAAATGTAGGTGCTGAACATGTACTAGCAGGATATACTTTCAGCAATGATGATGATACTGGTTTAGTTGGAGCTATGCCAAATAATACAGGAACAAATAAAGAACTATCATTAAATGAAACGTGGGTTATACCCAAAGGATATCATGATGGTAATGGAAGAGTAACTCAGAATATACCTAATAATGGAGCAATGAATGCAAACTTAAATTGTGGTCAATCTAAAGATATTCCAGCAGGATATACTAATGGTGGAAGAATTACAGCTAATAGTTTAGCAAGTCAAACACCAGCAAATGCAGATGCGAGTACAATAATAGCAGGAAGAAATGCGTGGGTAAATGGTAATTTAATTACAGGAAATGCTATGAAAGCTAAATCTATAGCGACAATCGAAACAATTACGCGTAATGGAATTGGTTGGACTGCTGGAGGAACAGTAGAAATAACTTTTAATACACCGTTTGATATTTTACTAGTGGGATCTTATATCATTGTAAATAATGGACAATTGCAGATGAACTACTTGCCAGTCTTTAGTGATAATAGAATAGTATTAAGTATATCAAATGATAGAAGAACATTGTATATGAGGAATACCAACACATCATGTGGGTGGAATAGCACAATATTTCTTTTTTCTATAAATTATAAGGAATAGGAGTATGAATATGAGAATATTGATAGTATATGATAATGAAGGAAACATAATTTATACCTTACAGGGAGGGGAAGAAGTTAAGAAACGCTATTCTTGTATGGTTGCAGAAATAGGAGAAAATGAAATAATCGAGTCTATAAATACACAAACAGGGCAGGTTATTGTAAAAGAAAAAGATACTAGAGTATCAGACATACAAGCATATTTAAACAATACAGATGATAGTACTATTTCTAAAGTAGAAGATACAATTTTAGAAATAGAATCAAATAAAATAGAAAATGGAGGAATGTAAAATGAATTTATACAAAATTTTAAAGAACAGAATTAACGCAGAATTAAAGAAAGAGGAAAATGAAAGAGAATTTACTGAAATATCTAGTACATTAGATATATTTCTAGCTGGAGGAAAAATAACAGTAGAACAGTATACAGAACTTAGTGAATTAATAGCAGCATAATTTTATAAAGCAAGATTTAAGCACCAGTAAGGTGTTTTTTATTTTGCAAAAATTTAAGAAAAGAGGTAAGAAATTATGTATAATAAAAAAATATTTGAAGTCTATCTTAAACAGGAGGGGGAAGAATGTGAAATTAGTGCAACAGTTAATACTAATATAGAAGTTGATGGGCTAATTACAGAAGAGGAATTAGAAAAAATAAAAAATATAACTTTGAATATATGCAAAAGAATAAATTTAAAAAATGGAGATGATGAATTTAAATTACCAAGTGTGTTTAAATAATTATTTAAGGTAGAGGAAGAGACCAATAGAGGTCTTTTTTCTTTGCCTATTTTTACATGAAAGTAGGTGCAACATTGGAAAATGAATTGGCAAAAACTATAG
>ERZ810019.118-NODE-118-length-23927-cov-7.52903_pt1 | contig 23927 bp, 23 predicted proteins | sample MGYA00520494_ERZ810019 | MGnify/ENA primary metagenome ERZ810019 (study PRJEB31588, sample SAMN03398862) | human gut metagenome | study: EMG produced TPA metagenomics assembly of the PRJNA231909 data set (A prospective, longitudinal analysis of the... | reverse complement strand
TATTAAAAAGTTCATCTATATCTCTTTCTAATTGTTTTTTAACAATACATTCATTTAATATTAAATCTCTTGTTCCTTCCGGAAGAACATTTCTTTGCCCCATTGTTACCCCACCTACAATCATTTATTAATTTATCAATTTAGCGTGCTAAATTGATGCTATAATAATAATATCTTATTCTAGCAATATTGTCAATCACTTCAAAATATTTTCTTCTTATTTCATTTTCTAACTTCTAAATATATAATCTGTTCAAAAGTAATTCATTTAAAAAAGGAGTGGTGTATGATTAATATAAACTTTCATACATTACTCCTTATAATTATTTAACTTCATCTTCATTGAGTCTTTCTATTCCTTCTTTATCTAATCTATGAATAACCCACTGTTTTTGAATCTTTTCTCCTAAGCTACTATAGAAATTAAGAGAAGATTTATTCCAATCTAGGCATACCACTCAAATCTTTCACATTTTTCATATGTAGCCAACTCTTTAATTAACTCTAAAATTATTTTTGCATCTTCTTTTGTTGTTTTTTTAAATCTTACATTCTTAATATTAGTATCAATATAATTCATTTTATTTCTCCTTTAATTTTATAATTATTCTTTTAATTCACATTCTTTACAATATATTTTAATATACCTTACAATACATAGAAAAGACTGTTTATAATGATTTAATATTCATTATAAACAGTCTCATTTTAATATGTTACAATTTCCATATTATCAATTGCAACATTAACTAATTCATCTATATCTAAATTTTCTTCTTGCTTTATGATCGGCTCAAGTTTTGGATTAGTTTTAGGATGTTTTGGAACAAATATAGTACAACAATCCTCATAAGGTAAAATAGATGTTTCATATGTTCCTATTTTTCTCGATATATCCATTATATCAGTTTTATCCATTGCAATAAGTGGTCTAAATGCTGGTCTATCTGCACAATTGTCACTTACTATAAGACCATCCATAGTTTGACTTGCAACTTGACCTATACTTTCTCCTGTAGTTACTGAATCTATATTATATTTTTCAGCTAATTTACAAGCTACTCTCATCATGAATCTTCTCATTATAATTGTTAATTCATCTTCTCTACAATTTTTTATTATACTCATTTGAATATCTGTAAATGGCACAATATATAAATTAATTCTTTCAGTATATGTAGATAATATCTTAGCTAAATCTTTAACCTTATCTTTTGCTCTTTCTGAAGTATAAGGATGACTATGGTAATAAACGCAGCTTACTTCAACACCTCTTCTTGCCATAAGATATCCAGCTACAGGTGAATCAATTCCTCCAGAAAGCATTAGCATTGTACTTCCATTCATTCCATATGGCAATCCAGCTGCACCTTCTGTTATATCTGAATTTGACCATATATATGCATAATTGTTTCTTATCTCAATATTAATTAAAATATCTGGATTTTTAACATCAACGTTTAAATCTTTTTCATAATTTGCTAATATATATCCGCCAACCGTTCTAGAAACTTCCATAGAATTCATTTCAAAGTTTTTATTTGCTCTATTAGTTTTTACTTTAAATGTTTTTCCTTCACATTTCTTTATTTTATCTAATGAAACTGCCTTTATCTCATCTAAATCTATGCTTACTTCTTTAACAACACATACTTCTAAAATACCAAATACTTTCGATATTCTCTTTACACTTTCTTCAATTTCATCTGTTTTGATAAAGTATCTTCCACTATCATGAATAAATTCAACTTTTATATTTTCAAGCTTCTTGCATATATTATCTCTTAATTTCTTTTCAAATTTACCTCTATTTAATCCTTTTAAAAATATTTCAGGTGCATATTTTACTAATATTAATTCTTTCATATTTTCCTCCTAAATTCATTTAGTTATAAATATTTTACTTCCAAATGATTTACCTTATTTTATTAAGTATTCTTAAGAACACCAAACCATTTTTTAATTCTTCAATAACATAGTCAACTTCTTCTATATTATTATCATCTGAAAAAGAAAATCTAATTCCACCAAGTATTTCATCTCTATCTAAATTAATAGATTTTAATACATAGCTTCCCCCTATTTTTTCACGTTCTTTTGATGAACATGCTGATCCAGTTGATATATAAATTCCTTTTTCCTCTAAAAAGTGAAGTAAAACTTCTCCTTTGATACCTTTAAAAGAAACATTTAATATATATGGTGAAAAGTAATCATTATTTAAGCTATTTATAGTTATATCTTCTATATCATTAAGCTTTTCTATAAATCTTTGTTTAATGTCAAATACTTTTTGATAGTTATTTTTCATATTTTTATTAACTATTTCTGCTGCTTTAGCCATTCCCATTATAGCAGCAATATTTTGTGTTCCTGCTCTAAATCCAAATTCTTGTGATCCTCCATTAATTAGAGGGTTTATATTATTTGTTTTTTTTATATATGTAAATCCGCATCCTTTAGGACCATGAAATTTATGTGCACTTGCACTTAAAAAGTCGATATTCATCTTTTTAACATCAATTTTTAATTTTCCAAAGCTTTGTACAGCATCTACATGGAACTTTGCTCTGCTGCTGTTACTTTTTATTATATTCCCAATGGACTCTATATCCTGAATAGTTCCTATTTCATTGTTTACATGCATAATTGATACAAGTGCCGTGTCTTTTGTTATAGATTCTTTAAGATGTTCTAAATCAACTCTTCCATCTTTGTCAATTTTTAAAAATGTAATTTTAACATTATCTTCTTCTAGCTTTTTTAATGTATTTAAAATAGAAGCATGCTCAAATGGAGTTGTTATAAGGTGACTTCCAGATTTTAATACACCTTTAAGTATTAAATTATTTCCTTCGCTTCCACCCGAATTAAAATGGACCTCATTTGCTTCAGCATTTATTATCTCTGAAATTACACTTCTACACTCTTTTAATTTTCTTTCACTCTTTAATCCTAAGTTATGAAGTGATGAAGGATTTCCATAATACTCTTTCATACCTGTTACTACTTCTTCTATAACATTATCATACATTTTTGTAGTAGAACTATTATCAAAATAAACTTCCATATTATCCTTCTTTCTAATTGATATTGTACCTAAACTGCTAATATATATTATTCTTATAAACTTACTATGCTTTAGCATTTTTTATTATAGCAAAAAAAGAATTATACTTAAAGTACTTTTTATTATAATCACCCACCACAAAAAAATACTATGCTTTGAAAAAATCAATAACATAGTATTTAATACTTTTCATTTTATGAAATTTTTAACTAATAATTAAATTTATTTCACTTAATAGTATTTAACTGTAAGTAAAAAAGCGATGCTAACTTTTTATTCTTCTATTTAATATAATCAGGTATATGGCAATATCCATTTGGATTTTTCTTTAAATACTTCTGATGATATTCTTCCGCTTTATAATAGTTCTTTACTGGCTTCACTTCTGTCACCACTAAATTTTTGTAAAATGAATCCATTTTTCTTTTACTTATTATAATATCCTTTAAATCTTCTTCATCAAAATAATAAATTCCACTTCTATATTCTGTTCCAACATCATTTCCCTGTTTATTAATAATTGTAGGATCTATTATTTTCCAAAATTTATCTAATAGTTCTGTTAGTGATATTACTTTTTCATCAAATTTTACTAAGCATATTTCTACGAAATCAGTATTTCCTGTGCATACCATCTCATATGTTGGACTTTCTATATTTCCATTTACATATCCTACTTCAGTTTCTACAACTCCAGGTATTTTAGAAAAAAACTTTTCCACACCCCAGAAGCATCCTCCCCCTAAAGCTATTTTTTTCATATATTCACATCCTTTGAACATATTATTAATAAATACATACTCTTTTAATTATTCCTTATTTCTATTTTTATAATCATACATTAGTATGATTTATCATTCCTATAAATAGTATTTAAGAAGTGCCTGTGTGCCAAGGTCATCCATCCCATCTTCACTTAGCTGCTCATACATCTTCAATACTATATCAAGCATTTCCAGCTTACTTCTATTTTTATTATTTTCAAATACATCACTACATATCTCTTTTGCTATGTGTGCAGATTCATATTCCTCTTTTGCAATGTGCATATCTTTTATAAAATGCTTTATATAAAACCCTGGATTAAAGTCTCCTTCTAACATACGTGGACCCATATTCTTCATTTGCCAGCTTCCTGCAGCACCTTCAGAAATACTATCTAACATTAATTTAGTATCTAATCCTTGAGCTTTCCCATATGCTATTGCTTCACACACACCTGACACAGCACCTGCTATTGCTATTTGGTTTGCCATTTTAGTATGTTGCCCACTGCCTGCTTTTCCTTCATATATTATATTTGTTCCCATAGATTCAAATATACTTTTATTTTCTTCAAATACCTCTTTATCACCACCAACCATAATTGATAATGTACCATTTTTAGCACCAACATCGCCACCAGATACTGGAGCATCCAATGCATATATTTTTCTCTTCTTAGCTTCTTCGTATATTTTTATTGAAAGAGTAGGACTTGTTGTTGTCATATCTATAACAACAGTTCCTTCTTTTATATTTTCTAAAATTCCTTCACTTCCAAAATAAACTTCCTCTACATCTTTAGGGTATCCAATAATTGTTATTATGATATCAGTATCTTTTACACATTCTTTTATACTATCTTTCCATAATGCTCCCATTTCAATCAACTCTAAGGCCTTATCTTTCGTTCTATTATATATAGTAACATCATATCCATCTTTCATAAGATTTTTTATCATAGACCTTCCCATGACCCCTGTACCTATAAATGATATTTTTTTCATCTTTATTCCTCCGTTTATTTGAATATCTTATTTTTTTGTTTTTATTAACACTTAATTTTAGTATAAGCATTTTTTCACAAATTTAAAATAGATATTTTATAATTGACTTTTATAAAAAAGATAGCCAGGAATCATCTTAAATCCAAGCTATCTAGATAGAAATTAATTCTTTGCATTAACTAAAACCTGTTTTTCAATTCCTTTAATCTTAACATCAACTTGCGAAAGAATATCAAATATTATACTTTCACTCTTTCTATTAATTATAGCAGTCTGTAACTGTTGCTTTAATATGTTTATTTCTTCTGTTAACTCAACAATTTCCTTATCTCTCTCTACTATGTTTCTATTTTTTAATGATAATTCATATTTCAATTTTTCTGATTCCTTAGTGTATTTATCCAATGCATTTTGAATATATTTCTGGGTATTATCATTTAATAAATCAATTTCTTCTCTATATATTTTTTCCTTGATTATGTTTAATATTTTATTCATATAATCATATTCAATATAAAAATTGTACTCATCTTTTGAGCCTAATATGCTTAAAAGTAAATTATTTATTGTATCTGAAACTTCTAATGCATATTTATACTCTTTATTATACACTTCACAAATCATAAATTTGTTAATTTTTTTATTTATATCTTCATGCATATAAAAATTAGTTTTTCTTTCATTATATATGTTAAAAAACTTTTGTGGCATAATATAGTCTTTTTCATCATGCCTGCTTTGTACTATAATCCCTCCGCATTTTGCTTTTTTAGTAATAATGAAGGAATAAAATCTTTTTATTAAATTGTTAACAGCCAATTCATATAAATCCTTTGACCGAAATCTATCCTGCTTTATAGAAGTTGATACAATTGAGAACTTTAAATTCTTTAAAAATTTTGGTAATACTGATATTGTCTTACCTAATATTTCACTAGCCTCGGCCAAGAAAACGTTTTCTGTTTCTGTTATGTTATTTATTCTTATGTCATTAGCCCCATCCTTATTTATTATTTGCTTCTTAAACCCTTTTAGCTTATCGGCAAGCTCACTATCTACAGCAGATAAATTAGTGCAATAATCACGTTCAAATATTACTCCCACCATAGAAAAATTATTTCCGTCACTATTACTATAGCATCCTCTCTCGTCAATAAACATTAAATACTCTTTACTCATATAACCCTCTCCTCCATAATACTATATTATTCTAAATACTATGCATATATATGTTTTATTATTATAAACATTTTTGCATTTAGATATAATAATATATTAATAACTATAATAGCTTATAAAAAATACCCACTTTAAAAGCTATATAATAATTATTTCCCATTAGTTTCTAATGACCACTTTCTTAAGCCCTTTAATAATATATTCAACATCGGTACTGTTTTTTCCTTCTTTTTCCAAAAAGAAAATCTTATTACAAATTAATATATGATTATATCTCTTTATATAGAACTAAAAGCACTTAAGAAATATTATTTATATTTCTTAAGTGCTTTTAGTTATTCCATTCCTATAAACTCTACTTTTTCAACATTACGTATTTTTGTGAGCCCATCTGTTAATGTCTTTATATCTCCATTTAAAGTTGATAAATCTATGGTTATGCTTAAATTAGCATAACCATTTAGAGGAATACCTTGATTTATTGTTAAAATATCTCCTCCTGTTTCAGATATGTAATTACTTATAGCCGATAACATACCTCTTTCATTTTTCAAAATGAGGTTATATGTAATCTTTCTTCCTTCTGATGTTTCTGAAAAATCAAATACAAAATCTTTGTATTTGTAATATACACTTCTACTTATCCCTGCAATTTTAACAGCTTCCGTAATTTCTTTAACTTTTCCATCCTTTAAAAGTTTTTTTGCAAAAAGAACTTTTTCATAGACATCTGGTAAAACTCTTTTGTCTATAACTAAGTAACTTCCATTCATTAGTAATCACCTTCTATAATGGTTGCCCCTTCATTATCTAAAGATAATTCTAATATATCCCATTGTAAATTTTCATAATTTAAAAATTCTCTAAGCTTATTGCTAAAACGCACATCCCTATCCTCGATAAGAGTCATGATTGTTGGACCTGCTCCGCTTAAATAGCAGCCTAACGCTCCAAGCTCATAGCTCTTATTATACACCTTTTCAAAACCAGGAATCAACTTACTCCTGTAATTTTGATGAAAGGCATCTTTACATGCAGTTCTTATTACTTCAAATTTTCCACTGCTTAAACAAGCAACCATTAGCGCTGCTCTTGAAACATTGTATACACCATCTTTCATAGTAAGCTCTTTTGGTAATACACTTCTTGCCTTTTCTGTAGATAACCTAAAGTTTGGAACTATAGTTATAAATTTCAAGCCTTCATGTACTTTAATTTTATCAAAAAAAGTTTTCTTGTCTTCAGTTGCTGCAACTACCATGCCCCCAAGTAGTGCTGGTGCAACATTGTCAGGATGCCCTTCAATCTCTGTTGCCATATCTAATAATTCATCTTTTGAAAACTTATTACCAAGTATTGCATTAGCTCCAACTAGTCCCCCAACTATACATGTAGAGCTGCTTCCAAGGCCTCTTGCTACTGGTACATCTTGCTTAATTTCACTAATTTCTAATCCTTTTATTTTATATCCAGCTTTATCAAAACAAAATTTCATTGCTTTATAAATTATGTTATCTTCATTACAGAACTCTTCTGGCATTCCTTTAAATTTTAAGCCATTTTCAATTTCACTAAATTCAAATTCATTATATAAATTTAACGCAATTCCTAATGAATCAAATCCCGGTCCCATATTAGCTGATGTAGCTGGTACTCTTACTCTAATACTCATAAAGCTTATCCCCTTTTGCCTTATTTCAAGAAAGATAATAGAGCATCTTTCATCTGGCTCTTATCCCATACTTCATCATGTAGAACTTTGGCATTTTCTAAGTTTGCTAAGTTCTTTGGAATATCAGTCTTAGTTTCTTCATGTAATTTTGTTAATACTTTAAAATCATCTATATCTTTAACATCAATATTTAATGCATTACAAATACTTCTTGGGAATTTGTATGGACTTGCTGTTGAAAGAACTAAAGCTGGTTTATCATCTCCAGTTTCTTTAACGTATTTGTTCTTAACTACATGTGCTACAGCTGTATGTGTATCCATAACATAATTTTCTTTTTCGTATTCTTCTTTTATTGCTGCATAAACCTCATCAGTTGTAGCAAAGTTTCCATAAAATTCTTTTATAAATGATTTTACTTTATCATTTACTTCATATACTCCTTTAGCATTTAGTGAATTCATTAATTCGCTAACTATTTCAGGATTTCTTCCACTTGCTTCATATAATAATCTTTCTAGATTTGATGAAACAAGTATGTCCATTGATGGTGATTCAGTTAAAATCAGTTCTCTCTTCTTATCATATACCCCTGTTTCAAAGAAGTCTGTAAGAACTTTATTTTCATTTGAAGCACATATAAATTTATCTATTGGTAATCCCATTTGCTTTGCATAATATCCTGCTAGTATATTACCAAAATTACCAGTTGGAACTACAACATTTATTTTATCATCTAATTTAATTACCCCTTGATTAACTAAATTGAAGTATCCATAAAAATAATATACTATTTGAGGTACTAATCTTCCAATATTGATTGAATTAGCCGAAGATAATATATATCCTTTTTGCGCTAATTTTGCTTTAAAATCATCATCTCCAAAAATTTGTTTTACACCTGTTTGAGCATCATCGAAATTCCCCTTAATTCCGATTACTTTAACATTATCCCCTTCTTGACTTGACATTTGTCTTTCTTGAATGGCACTTACTCCATTCTTAGGATAATACACAACTACTTTAAAGCCATCCACTCCTGCAAAACCTTCTAGTGCAGCTTTACCAGTATCTCCAGATGTAGCTGTAAGAATAGTAACTTCCTCTTTAATTCCTTGATTTTTTTTTGCTCTTTTCATTATTTGTGGTAAAAATAATAGTGCTGCATCTTTAAATGCACAAGTTGGTCCATGGTATAATTCTAAAAAGTTATTTTTTACTTTTACATCAAATCTATTGTTATATGCATCATTTATTGCCCCCATTAATTCTGCATCATCAATATCTGTAAAATATTCGTTAATAACTTTAAATGCTAATTCTTCATATTTTATATTTGTATTTTCTTTTAGCTTGTCATATACTTTTGGAAATTCATCTGGTACGTATAATCCACCATCTTTTGCAATACCATTAATTATTGCCTCTGCAGATGGTATTTCTTTTTCCAATCCCCTAGTACTTCTAAACTTCATTTTATCACCTCAAATAATATATTCAGACATTATTATACATATATAGATTGTCGACAATTATCAATATATAAATATATTCCATCTGTAGTATATATTATCATGTATCTTATTGATAAACAAGTGTTTTTCCTTTAAACACACAAATAAAATAAAATTTTTTCATATTTTATAAAAATTTTTCATATTTATTTTTAATGATATATTAAAACTAAACGTATTCTTATAATAATTTCTTAAAAACTACACTTTTATATGACTATTATTGCTCACATATATATATTTATCGGCATAACTTGAATTGCACATTTTTCCATCCTTAAATTAGGACATTGGGGAACAAAAATATCATTGTCTTCTAAGCATTTAATAAGACACTGAGATTTTTCAAAAAATTTTTCGTAAAATTCTTCTTGACCTGTTTTTCTTAACAAACTTATTGAATCGCAATCCTCGCTACACGTCTTTACTACTTTACCAACAATTTTACAATGACAGTTTATTTTATCAAATACACTACATTTATTATTCATGAAATTATCTGTACTTACAGTTAAAATTACAGTTCCATTACCAGACTTCATTATTACATCTTGTGTATTATTACAGCATAAGACTTTTTGCAGGTATGTTAACATTTTGTAAAACCTTGTGAACGTCAAATTACAACTACAATCTTTTGTAAGAGTATCTAAATAATCACATCCAAATACATCCATAAGATTTATTAATGTGTCTACATAAGATACGAGACTATTATTAGTAATTGTACCTTCCAATTCAATTATATCCCCAACCTCTATATTGTCATTTTCTATATCATCTTCATTTTTTTTATGAAGTTTTTCATTTTCATTGAAATAATCAATTAGATTTCTATTTAGCACAAAAGTAGTAAAGGTAGTTTGAACTTTTTTCTCTTCCCTTACACACCTTCTTGCATCCAATGCCCTGTCATAATGGTAATGCTCAAAATCATTATTGGAATCAAGTTTATTTTTATCTTTGAAGCCTTCTCTTTCTATTCTTGTAATACTGTCTTGACTAGTATTTTCACTTCTATGACCTTCCTGCATTCCTGCTGATAATGTATTGTCAAATGATTGTGTAAGTGTTACTGTTTCTATAAACCCTGTTAGAACTAGTGATGATAGATTTTTAACCAATATTTCATCTAAATATACAAGCACATCAAAAGGATTATTCATACTTTCTCCTTTCTATAATGTTAATGTATTTATGTATTTTCTCTCATATAATATATTCTAATAAATTGAAAATATTATTAAATTTATTTTACTCAGCAAATTTTATTCCATATTTAAAATAATTAATAATTCTATTCTAAATTTTTTTAAATATAATATAGTATATTTCAACATTTTTTTTATGAAATTAACTATGTTATAATTAAACTGACATTATAGAGAAGGGAGGAAATCTAATTATGCTTTGTAATAATTAGATTAAATTAAGACTTATGAAAAAATTTATTAAAAATATTCTTATTTTATTCTTAGTTGTAGTTTGTATCTTTTCAATTATTTTTCATAAGAGAATAATTTTATGTTATGGATTAATTGATAAATTCCTTTCTTTTAAAGATAATATTGCAGTTGCACAAGAAATTGATATTAATACATCTTCTACTGCTATGGACTGCCGTGATGTTCTTTATAAAAGCACTAATGGTGTACAACTTCATTTGGATATCTATAGTCCAATAAATCAAGTTTATAAATCTTCACCAGTTTTAATGTATGTGCATGGTGGAGCTTGGGCTTATGGTGATAAATCAATTCCTGATGTCTTAACACCAATTTTAAACTCTTTTAGAGAAGAAGGTTACACTATAATTAGTGTTGAATATGAACTTATGCATGATACTGAAAAATTTGATAAACAAGTATCTGATGTAAAAGATGCAATTAGATGGATCTATAAAAATAAAAATGTCTACAACCTTGACACTAATGAAATAGGACTAATCGGTGTTTCTTCTGGAGCGCATATCTCCATGCTTGCTGCATATAGTGATGAAAATTCATTTGAAGATGAGCCAGGTCTTATAGGCTATCCATCAAAAGTAAAATATTTAGTAGATTGTTTTGGTCCTACAGATTTGAGCTTATTAAATACTTCCGATTTAAATTATGATTTATCAAACATATTTTCATCTATTGATGATATAGATAAAACTAAGAAAATGTATAATCCTATTAATTATGTCAATAAAGACATTCCAAATACGCTTATAATCCATGGAAAAGCTGATGAACTTGTTCCTTATGAAAGTTCTGTGATGCTTTATGATAAATGCCAAAAAGAAAATGCCAAAAGTGAATTAATATTACTTGATTTTTCATCACACGATTTTTCTGGAATAAGTAAAGACGATATTATAAGTTTTTCTACTGGACTATTAAAATTTATAATATTAAATTCACCACTTTAAATACGGGACGTAGAAAGTTTAGAGTGAAATAACCGAAATAAAACTCTCAAATTGGGCTCGCTTGCTACAAAAATGAAGCTAAAAATTTAAACATCAATGATTGTGCCCAAAACCGTTTGCTCCAATAACAAGTATTAGACAAACAATTTTGGAACAATCATTGATGTAAAAATTTTAAAGCTTCATTTTTGAATGCAAGTCTCCGCCCAATATGAGAGCTTATTTCTTTGATCCATATAAATTCAGAGTTTCAGATTATTGTTGTTATACATAAATACACTTTTAAATTAAGAAATAATTAATTGACCAAGTTAAAAATTTAAAAAGATATAAATTTATAAATACCAGAATATATATTCTTGTGAATCCAATTATTTATTTAGAAATATATCGAACTCTATAAATAAAGGGAGCATCTTTATAAGTAGCTGAAGATGGTCTATACTGCTATGTTCATGCCTCACCAAGAATTATATGCCATTTATTTAAAACTATATTTTAGGCATTAAATATTTATAAAAATGTAAATTATAACATCAAAGAAGTTGGATGTCTATGATTTTAGAGAAAAACAAAGAAATTCAATATATGAATGCTCGACTCACATTCGTTCGCTGAGTAAGCGATTCACACCAAATGCAAGATTTGGGTTCTCTGCCTATGCGTAGTATTGTATTGAAAATTTTAGTTATTAAATTCTTAGACAGAGGCCGTTCCAAAATTATTTGTCCAACACTTGCTGTTGGAGCAAATTGTTTTGGGCACAGCCTTTGTCTTTAGAAGTTTTAGCTTAAATTTCCCTACAATCGAGCCTATCATATATTGAATTTCGGTTGTTATCCACTAAACTTGATTCTACGTAATTTATTTTTTAGGTAATTCAATCTTTCTCTTTTTCACGTCACTAGATTGTTTATATAAAACCATTTTTCTTCCTGTCGCTTGAATTCCTTCGCAATTAACTAATCTGCAAATTTCATCTGAAGCTTCTCTTGTATCTAGTCCGCTATTTTCTAAAACTTTAATTTTTATTAATTCTCTTGCTTCTAAAGCCTCTTTAACTTGTTTTATAAAGTTTTCTTCTATACCATTTTTCCCAACTTGGAATATTGGCTGTATATCATTAGCTAAACTTCTTAAATAAGCTCTTTGCTTGCTTGTTATCATGTTTTCATCTCCTCATTTTACACTGCATAATTCAAAATTCATACCATTTATGACATCAATGCAAACAATTCACAATTAAAAGCTATAATTGTGAACTGTGCATTGTGAATTCTGAATTGCCTAAAGTATATATTCAAATTCAAAGTCATTTAATCTTACAAAGTCACCATCTTTAATGCCCATTTCTCTTAATTCATCAAAGATACCTTTATTTCTAAGAACTTTATGGAAGTATCTTAATGAATCTGCATCATGTACATTAACAGCATGTAATAATCTATCAACAAATGTTCCTTCAACAACATATGTGTTAGTACCTTCATCATTTGGTTCAATAGATATTTCATATGTGAATTTCTTTTCTTCTGGAATATACATTTCATCTTCTGAAATTTCTAATTCCTTAATTGGAATATCCTTAAGCATTCTTGCTGCTTCCTTCATTACAACATCAACACCGTCATTTGTAGCTGCTGACATTTTAAACACTTTAGTATATCCTAATTCTTCAACCTTCTTTTTAAAATCTTCATACACAGAGTCATCATATAACATATCAGTCTTATTAGCTACTACTATTTGTGGTCTATCCCATAGCTTAACTGAATATTTCTTTAACTCTTCATTAATCTTTACGAAATCTTCAAAAGCATCTCTGCCTTCAACACCTGATATATCAACTATGTGTATTAGAAGTCTAGTTCTTTCAATATGTCTTAAGAATTGTATTCCAAGACCGACACCTTCTGCAGCACCTTCAATAATTCCTGGAATATCAGCCATAACAAACGGTTCAATTCCTTCTACTGCAACAACACCTAGGTTTGGTTTTAATGTTGTAAAATGATAGTTAGCTATCTTTGGTTTAGCTTTAGTTGTCATTGATAACAATGTTGATTTACCTACATTAGGAAACCCTAACAATCCAACATCAGCAAGTAATTTCAATTCTAAAACTAAGTTTAATTCTGCCCCAGGCATTCCTGGCTCTGCATAATGTGGTGCTTGTTTAGTAGCTGTAGCAAATTTAGTATTTCCTTTACCACCTTTACCACCTTTAAGTAATACTAACTCTTCATCTTTATGTGAAAGGTCAGCTATTACTTTATTACTTTCAGCTTCTCTTATGATTGTTCCCATCGGAACATTTATCACAAGATCAGCCCCATCTTTACCATAGCACTTTGATCCGCTACCGTTACCACCGCATTCAGCAATAAATTTCTTTTTATACTTGAAATCTAATAATGTAGTAATTCCAGTATCTACTTTAAATATGATGCTTCCGCCTTTTCCGCCATCTCCACCATCAGGTCCTCCTAATGGAACATACTTTTCTCTTCTGAATGTAATAGCACCGTCTCCACCATTACCTGACTTTACGAAAATTTTCGCCTTATCTATAAACATATGTTTACCACCTTTCTTTTCTAATTGATTTTTTAATGAATACTCACAATTCATTAATATCCGAACGCCTATAAAATTAAAAGCTATTTAAAATAATAATCCAAATTCTTATTTCTTATTAAAATATGTATATTTGCTAAAACATAACTATATTTATTTCTTAGTCATAAAAAATATATTATAATAAATTATGTAACTTTTTTATATAATATTTTATCATAATATATAATAATTCTTTTATTTTATTATTTATAAAACTACCTTATAGTTTAAGTATTCCCTTAAAAACCTACTTTATTATATCATATCTGCTTTAAGTATCAACATAAGTATGAATATTTTCTTGCACTTCCTTATTATGTTATATTTCCATTTCTTTAAATATCTGCAATTTAAGAAATCTTAACTTTTTTAACTTAGAAAAAACACACTGGAATTTTATTAAGATAATCATATAAAGAAATGATTAATATATCCAATTACTGAAAAATATAAATAAGCATAGCAGTAATATAGTAATTTATAATAGCCTTATGCACTATAAATATAGGTATATATTATTATTTAGAAATGAACCTACTATTTTTAATATAGAATACATAGATAAAATATACTTTTCAAAATATACCACTCTAATAAGTATATATAAATCTTACATTTACCTAGCCAATATTAAAAAAAGCACCCTTAAAACTAAGAGTGCTTAAAGTAAAAACTATTCAGCTTTTGCTTCTATTTGTACTGGGTAAACGCTAGCTTTTTTCTTATCTCTACCAAATCTTTCGAATTTAACAACTCCATCGATTTTAGCGAATAAAGTATCGTCTTTACCTCTTCCAACATTTTCACCTGGGTGAATCTTTGTTCCTCTTTGTCTAACAAGTATGTTACCAGCAAGAACAAATTCTCCATCAGCAGATTTAACTCCTAATCTCTTTGATTCAGAGTCTCTACCATTCTTTGTACTACCTACCCCTTTTTTGTGGGCAAATAATTGAAGGTTCATGATTAGCATGTGACTACACCTCCTCTATTTCTAAAATTATATATTCCCTACGTTTTTCTTTTCCAAACATTTCTTCCAAACTCAAAATTACACTTTCTAAACTTTTTTCAAATGTTTTGAGCAATACCTGAGCTTGATTTAACTCTTCTTTAGTAAAATCTGAAATATCTAGTTTTAGATATCCATCCATGATTTCGTATGTACAATTAAGTTTTAAAACTTCATCTAAACCAATTAAAACACTTTGAGATAAAACAGATACTGAGTTACAAATCATATCAAATGCTTCACCTACAAGTGCTGCATCATTCTGAAAATCTCTTTCATCTGATATGGCATGGTTATTTATTACGAAACCAACAATATTACATTCTTTTTGATTAATTGTTATCTTAACCATAACATTAAGCTTCGATCTTCTCGATAACTAATTTAGTATAAGGTTGTCTGTGACCATTCTTTCTTCTATAGTCCTTCTTAGCCTTATATTTGAAAACTACAACTTTTTTAGCTTTACCTTGAGCTACAACTTTAGCTGTAACCTTAGCGCCTTCAACTACTGGAGTACCAACTTTGATACCATCTTCAGTTTCAACTGCTAAAACTTCATTTAATTCAACTGTAGTGTCAACTTCAGCGTTTAATTTTTCAACGAATAATACGTCTCCTTCTTTAACTCTGTATTGCTTTCCACCTGTTGCTAATACTGCGTACATTAAAACACCTCCTCATAACGGTCTCGCCACTTTCGGTACAAAGATTTAACTTTGTTTATAAATTAAAACCTTATGTGAGCGGTCTACAAAAGCCATTTTATCATAATCATAATTTTTTGTAAAGCAAAATCTTTTAATATTCCTCAATATTATTCACTTTATAATCTTTTAAATTATCTTTTTGATTTTGAAATAAAAGTGGCTCTATTTTATATCCATCAATTCCATCAACATAGTTTAAATATATGTCATTTCCTAAAGCATCTATTTCTTTCAGAAAACTAAATACATCTTCTTTTACTCTCTCTTTATAGACACTGTCTACTTCAATATAAAAAGACTCTATTGAATTTTCTTCCTTCATTCTTATAATTTCATTTTTGATAAGACCTTCAATATAAGATAGCTTTAGTACTATTCCACGTCCTTTGCATAATGAGCATTCTTCTTCCATGTACTCATATATACTCTTTCCATTCCTTCTTCTTGCAATTTGAACTAAATCAAGTTCTGTAAATGGAAATATCTTAACATTACCTTTATCATTTCTTAAACTCTCTTGAAGAGCAGACATAACTAATGATCTTTGATTTTTATCTCTCATATCGATAAAATCTATAACAATAATTCCGCTTAAATTTCTAAGTCTTATTTGTTTTCCTACTTCTTTAGCAGCTTCTAGATTAGTTTCTAAAATTGTTTTATTAAAGCTTCTTTCTTTTATATTTTTCCCACTATTAACATCAATAACATACATTGCTTCTGTCTTCTCTATGACAATATATCCTCCACAAGGTAAATTAACCTTATGATGTCTAAGCTTTAACAATTCTTTTTCTATTCCATAATAGTCAAATATTCCTCTGTATCCTGTATATTTTTCTATTTTAAAATTGCTTTCTCCATCAACAAAACTATTTATAATATTAAAATCTTTTTCATCATTAACAAAAACTTTTACTGTTTCATTACCTATATTATTTGTTAAAATCTTTGTTAGTATAGCATCATCACCATAAAGCTTTTGTGTTCCTAATGAATACTTCATTTTGCTATCTAGGTTTTTAAAAATTTCATAAAACTTATCTATTTCTGCTTTCAATTTTTCTAAGGCTATATTAGCACCTTCTGTTCTAATAGTTATACATACATCTTCCAATGGTGCAATATTATTTAATATTTCTTCTTTTTTTAAATCATCATTTATTCTTTTAGAAAATTTAATCCCACTACTATAACAATCTAATACGACATATTTCCCGGGAATTGAAACTTTATGAGTTATTTTTGCGCCTTTATTTCCAATAGGTTCTTTTATAACCTCTACTAATATTTCATCGCCTTTTTTTAAATCTTTAGATTTAAGTTCGTCACTATAATACATGTAACCTTCTTTATCTAAACCTAAATCAACGAATATTGAGTTAGTTCCTTGAATTATATTTTTAATTTTTCCTTTGTATATTTCTCCAATTATAGGTCCACTTTTCTTTTCCTCTACTATGCTTTCAACTAACTCATTATTCTCCTTAATTGCAATTCTTAAAAGACTCTCACTTCTCTCAATAAAAATCTCCTTCATAAAATCACCACCCTTTTTCAATTCACAATTCACAATTCACAATTACTTTGACAGTTGACCTCTTAACTGTCAACTGTGCACTGTCAACTCTTAACTATTCTAAACATTTATATAATGGTACTAGCTTATCTTCTTTTTTATAAAAATACATTTCTTCTCTTTTCGTATCAACAAAAGCATCTAAATCTGCGTTTGTTGTATTCTCTTGAATATATCTAACTAATAACTCTGCACTTAAATGTTCTCTACTTCCAGTACTTATTAATGTATTTATAACTAAATATTCATCTTTAATCCAAAAACTAAATTCTTTAATAAAAGTTTTTATATCAACTTCTTTTGAACCTTTTTTACTTTTCTTTATTGTATTCCATTGGTTTTTTTCCAAAAGTTTATTCATTTCAGTTTCTACATTATCTATCTGTGTATATTTTATTTTTATTATATATCTTGCTGCATCTATCATTGCCATAGCTTGAGGCACTTTCTTTTGTCCCTCAACATATGGAATAGCCAATGCACTTATATATTTAATTCCACTTGGAGCTGTCTCATTCAATCTTTTTATTATTTCTTCCTCATTCATTTCTCTAGTCAAAACCATATCCATATATTCACCACTAGAATAAACTCCTACTGACAATGGCTGCGCAATTGATGTTGCCATATGTGGATTAAATCCTTGTGAATATTCTATTGGAAGATCTGCTCTTCTTATATTTCTTTGAATTGTTCTCAGTACATCTAAATGAGAAATAAATTTTATATTTGGTTCCTTAGTAAATTTAATTAAGTATCGCACCTTCAAAACACTTCCCATCTTTAAAGTTTACATTTACTCCACATCCTGTACATCCTTTTCTACAGTTTTGAGTAAGCTCTGCTTTTTTAGCTTTTTCATTTTCTCTTTCAAGATATTTTCTTGTAACTCCAATATCTATGAAATCCCATGGTAATATTTCATCATATGTTCTTTCTCTATATGCATAGAAGTCTCCATCAACATTACATTCGTTTAATGCTTCTGTCCAATAGTCGAAATTGAAATACTGAGTCCATCCATCAAATCTTGCACCTTTTTCAAAAGCTTTTATAAGAACATCACAAAGTCTTCTATCTCCTCTTGCAAACACTGATTCCATGTATGATGTCTTTTGTTCATGATAGTTATAAACTATACATTTAGATTTAATTGATCCTTTAACAGCTTCAATCTTCTTATTAACATCTTCAATTCTTGCCATAGGTGCCCATTGGAATGGTGTAAATGGCTTTGGTACAAGTATAGATGTACTTACTGTTATTCTAAGTCCTTTATTATTTTTTCCTTTTGGAATCTCTGCATATTCCTTTACCATTTTTTCTGCAAGCTCACCAATCCCTCTACAGTCATCTAATTCTTCATAAGGAAGACCAACCATAAAGTAAAGTTTAAGAGTTCTCCAGCCTGCTTCAAAGGCACTTCTTGCAGCTTCAAGGATTCTATCTTCTGTTAACCCCTTATTTATAATGTCTCTCATTCTTTGAGATCCTGCTTCTGGTGCAAAAGTTAAACCTGTCTTTCTTACCTTTTGAATTTCCTTAATTAAGTCAACAGAAAAGGCATCAACTCTAATTGATGGAAGTGCTACCCCAACTTTATCTGGTTCATGTTCCTCCATTAAATCATGTATTAATTCTTTTATATCTGAATAGTCGCAAGTACTTAATGAAGAAAGTGATATTTCATCATAACCTGTATTTTCAACTAACTTTCTCGCTTGCTTAACTAAATCTTCTCTAGTCTTTTCTCTAACCGGTCTGTATATCATTCCTGCCTGACAGAATCTGCATCCATTAGTACATCCTCTAAATGTTTCTAAAACTATTCTATCATGAACTATATCAGTATAAGGAACTATTATATCTTCTGGAAATTCTACTGCTGTATAGTTATTTATTATTCTCTTTTTAACCTTTGCAGGTACATCCTCATACTTAGGTTTAAATTCTTTTATTGTATTATCTTCGTTATAAGTAACTTCATATAATGATGGAACATATACTCCTTCTATTTTAGCTATTTCCCTTAAAAACTCTGCTTTACTTTTGTTTTCTTTTTTAAATTGTTTGTAAACGTCTAAAACATCGTTCATGATTTCTTCACCTTCACCTATTTCAAAGAAATCAACAACATCATATAAAGGTTCCGGATTATATGCACAAGGTCCACCAGCCATAATTATAGGATAATCTTCTCCTCTTTCAGATGTTCTTAATGGTATATTACACATATCAAGCATATTAAGCATGTTTGTATAACTCATTTCATATTGAAGAGTAAATCCTAAGATATCAAAATCATTTAATGAATCTTTAGTTTCTAATGTAAATAAAGGAATATTCTTATCCCTCATTAAGGCTTCCATATCTGGCCATGGTGCGAAAGTTCTTTCACAATATGTATCTTCTCTTAAATTGATAGTATGGTAAAGTATTCTGCTTCCTAAATGAGACATTCCAACCTCATAAACATCTGGGAAACAAAATGCAAATCTTATGTCAACTGATTTCGGATCTTTAACAATTTCATTTAATTCTCCACCAATATACCTACTTGGCTTTTCAACCTTAAATAGAATATCATCTGAAATTTTATTCATTAACTATTTCCTCCTTAAAAGTACTCTATTTTATAATCTGAAACTTTATCCACAAATTAGATTTATTTTCTTAAGTTATCCACATTTTATATGAATAATCCTTTATTTCTGTATATAACTATACTATCATAAGTATATCCATATTTATAATATGTCTAATTTGAATAATTCCTTAAATAGAAAAAAGAAGTACTATTTATACTTCCCTCCTCTAAATTACTATACCTATTCTAACATAATTATATTATTATTGGAATAATGATATTTTTGACAACTATTAATACTTTTTACTATATTAAATATATAATTATTTGAATCTTTTAATTTCTTATGATGCATATGAACTGTTCCTATGAAATATGATTTCATTTACTAAATTTAATAAAAAAGTGGCTTCGCCACGCTTTATACGTAAAATATAAACCTTAACACTATAAATAAGCAACTACTCAAACACATTTTTAAATAAGAAGCCACTTTTTTTACCCATGCAAAAGGTTCCAAAACTTGCTTTTGGGTTCTTTTGCGGGACTATAATTTTTTTAACGTATTGGACTATCTAAGTTACAGAATAGCTCTATTCTTAAGTTTTTTGCTATGATAAAAATTTTATACTTTCCTATGCGTTAAAAAAATTAAATATCTTTTATAATAAGCCCCTGTTCTTAAAACAATATATATTACTATCTTAGCTTCATATACTCCTCTAGACTTATATTCCCATATTCCTTTAATGCTTCTATGAGTTCATCTTCACATACAGTTCCAACAACCTTCATATTATCATCTAACACATAAAAAATATTAAACTTATTTTTATCTACTAAAGTTAATACATTAACCAATCCTTTTTTATAATAAATAGATATACTTTTATTTTCTATATAGCCATATTTTTTTAATTTTTTTAATTTCTTAAAGATATCTCCCATTATTATATACATTGTTTTTTGTTTTTCTAAAATTGAGGTATAAATCATCAATACAGAAGCCATGAAAAAACTTATATTTACTTTATGTAAAAATATCATAATACTAGTTCCGAAAAGAAACAGCATTATTGAAATAATAATACTTAAAATAACAACAATACTTTTTGTCTTTCTATATAAATATCTTCTAGTTAGCAATATTTCACATATTCTTGATCCATCTAATGGATATGCAGGCAATAAATTAAATAATCCCAAACTCAAATTTATTTTCACGCTATTTTCAAAAATTACCAAGTTATATTTATAATTTAAAATATACATCATCATCGCAATAATAAAATTAAAGCATGGGCCTGCTAAATAAACATTTAATTTCCTTTTTTCAGACAATTCCTCTATTTCACATATTTCAGCTTTAGCACCAAGAACATTAATTTTGAAATTATTAAACTTACATCCATAACTACTTGCAATAACGATATGAGAAAGTTCATGTAGCGTAATCCAAAATACACCTATTAAAAAATTCCCATTTATACTTATAATAAATATAAGAATAAGGATTTGTAGTATGATTACTCTATATTTTTTCTTCATTAAAATACAACCTCTACAAATTGCTTGCCAAACGTTCTTTAAATTTCTTTTTCTTCAACCTTAAATGAATTATCTTTAATATAATTCATACAGTCAATAAATTCTTTCTTCACATTTTCTTTTTTTAAATTATCAAAAGTAAATCCATTTATATTAAAATTCTGTCCTTTAAATGTTCCTATTTCAATACCTTTTAGTATATCTACTGATTGATCATATGTTAAATTTGTATTCAATATATTCTTACATTTAATATATAGAGATGTTGTGCCTTCTGATGGAAAACATTTGAGCCCAAAAAGAATCACTATAATAACAGCTGATCCTGCCACTTCTCTCTCAACACGCTTAATCCAATATTCTTTAGATACTAAACCTTCAATTTTATTATTGCTTCTATAATTTTTCACTTTATTTTTAGACCAAAATGAACTTTTATCTTCTTGGATATTTACATTAGTTTTTTTATTTATATTTCTATAATAATTTTCATAAGCTTCTCTATAATCGTTCATCACCCTCGCCCCTTCTTCTTTTATATATTTAATTATATTTTTCTAAAGAGGATAATATGAAAGATATATTTCATAAGTATTATATATAATTATTCTTTATTTAATTATTGCACATTGCTGTTCTAAAAATAATTTACATTACCCCAAAATAGAACTATCGTATTTGCAAAACATAGTTTATAAATAGATAATAACTAAAAGTGAATATTTAGAATTAACTTAAGTTAAAAGTATAAAACATTAAATTTTACCTTAGCAAAATCAATGTATAATATAACAAAAAAGGGGTGCCGCAGATTATTTAATGCGACATCCCAATTAAACTCATTAAAAATATATTTTCTTTCTTCTCATACCTACATTTAATACTAATCCAACTGAAATAATAGTAGTTAAAAGTGAACTTCCACCATAACTTATAAGAGGCAGAGTTATTCCTGTTATAGGCAGCAATCCTATAGTCATACCAATATTCTGCAGTATAGCGTGTAAGAAGTATGAAATTATTCCTACACATATTATTGATCCAAATAGATCTTTTGAAGTTCTAGCTATTGCTATCATCTTATATATTAAAAATCCATATAATACTATTAATAGCATAGCTCCCAAAAATCCATATTGTTCTGCTATTGCAGCAAATATAAAGTCTGTTTGTATTTCTGGTACATTTTGAGCTGCATAACCTGTACTGCTATCATTTTTTATAGACGGTCTACTTCCAAGAATGCCACCTGATCCTATGCTTATAAGTGACTGTGTTAAGTGATATCCTGTATCACTATCATCAGCAGCTGGATTTAAGAATCCTGTAAATCTACCTTTCTGATAAGAAGGAAGTAAACCTGAATTCCAAACTATAACTATTGCTAATACAATACTTAAAAGTCCTCCACCAATTATTCTCATATCTAGTCCAGCAATAAAAAATATTCCAAGAACTATGAAGAAACAAACCATGGTCATTCCCATATCAGGTTGAATAATTATAAATAATACTGGAATGGCTGCATAGAATACCAGTGTGAAAAAATTCTTTACATCATTTATCTGACCATCCATTTCTTCCAGCTTTTTAGCCAGCATAAATATTATTCCTAGCTTTGCTAACTCAGCTGGCTGCAATGATATTGGTCCAAACCTTAGCCATCCTCTTGCCCCATTAACTACAACACCTGCAAACCTAGTTATAATAAGCAGAACTACAGTTCCCCAATAAATTATAGGAGCATAATTCATTATAAATGTATAATCAAATGTTATAACTAAATACAAAGCTACCATGGAAATTAAGAACCACATAAATTGTCTTTTAGCAAAAAAGAATCCATAATCTCCTTTAGTACATAAGTATATATTAAATATTCCATACAGAGTAAGTAAAATCATACAAATTAAAAGAGTTTTGTCTATTTCTTTTATCAACTTTGTATCTAATTTTAATTTTTTAAACACATTTCCACCTCTTTGCTTTAAATACACGGATATAAACATAAATAAAATAATCATATTTATTTTTATTGATAAGTGCATATTTAATTATACATTATTATGATTATATTCTCTATATTAATTCATGTAAGATAATAAATTCGTAATAAATTATTTACTTTTACATAATATTTTCATAAAAAAAAGTAGAAATTAACAACTATATCATAGTAAAGTGGACCCTTTGTCAAGGACAACTTAAAAAAGAGGGTTAAACTGCTAAAAGCTGATTTCTGTATTTTACAGGAG
>ERZ810019.117-NODE-117-length-24030-cov-6.01055_pt1 | contig 24030 bp, 25 predicted proteins | sample MGYA00520494_ERZ810019 | MGnify/ENA primary metagenome ERZ810019 (study PRJEB31588, sample SAMN03398862) | human gut metagenome | study: EMG produced TPA metagenomics assembly of the PRJNA231909 data set (A prospective, longitudinal analysis of the... | reverse complement strand
CTACACGACGCTCTTCCGATCTCAGAGACAGATAAGCCTTTTGTATTAATGCCAAACTCTTTAAGCTTTTTTAATAAATCATCTGTATTTTTCTTTTCTTCTTTTTCTTCTACTAATTTCTCATTCTTAATTTCTTCATTCTCTTTCTGAGTCTCTTTCTCTTTCTCATCCATTACATTACCATTACAATCATCATTACAATTTTTATCTATACTTTCTTCCTTATTCTCATTACCTTCATGACCCTCAAGTTTCTTCTTTTCTCTAAATCTTTTAACTCTTTCTTTATTCATTTCCTTTGCACGTTTCATGCCTTCAACATTTTGATACTTTTCCCAATTGCATATTGTTATGATATTGTTTTGTGATACATCTATCATTTTTAACGATGATAGTGTCTTTAAGGCTTCACTTATTTCCTCAACAGTTCTATCAAATACTACACTTAACATTTCATTTGTATATGGAATATCTTCATTTAAATAAATAAATCCATAATCATTAACCTTTCCAGCCTGAGTGAGAAGTTTAAGCCATATCAAAAGTTTTATTGCTCCATCTGGCATTGATAATATTATTCTTATCTTTTCATCTTCAAACATTCTAGTTGAAAGCTTTATCCAGTCTATCATTTTATATCTACCCCTCACTTTTATATAGTAATTTTTCACATAGCTTAACTAATGATACCTGCTAAGTATACTTTTTTCCTGCCCTTTACATACTAATAATCAATGCAATAATTCAGCCTTTAAAAAAAGACCATCTTAAATCTGTTTTCATATACAAAGATATATTATCTACATATTTAAGATGGTCTAAAGAGTATTTTTTAACCTAGTTTTACATTTTAGAATATCGTTCAAATCCATTCCATGAAGGTATAAGATTTAAGGTATTACATGCTTTTATATATTCTCTAAATTTCTTTGACTTTATTTCATCTATACTTTCTTCACTTATTTCATCTTCTGCATTTTCTAATTTTTCAATTGTTTTTTCCTTTGCAGCATCTTTATTTGCAGTTTTATTTTTACTTTTGCTCATCTTTTTATTAGCTTCAGGAACATCTACCAAAAGCTCAATTACTTCTGTTTCATCCTCTTCATTTATTTCCCCAATTCTGTCTCCAATCATTATTACTGATTCAGCATCTTTATTATCTTCTAAGCCTAAATCAAATGATTTAATAACTGTTTCTGTATTTAAACTTTTAAGATCGTTTACTCCACCCATAATAATTCTCCTTACATACCACAACAATTTCTATTTATCTTCTATACCATTATCTTTGTCCACTTAATTTACCTATTAATATAACTTACTAAAATATTTTTAGAATCATACACTCCCTAACTTACAGCTTTTTATTTAATTTCAAAAATCGTTTACAAATATCATAAATAATCATACAGGACAATATTAAATCGTAGTTTTATTATGACACTGTCCCGTGATGAAAAATCAGCTCCTCTTCCATTTAAAGCCTTATTTATAAATGACAGTGACTTTCCTAATATTTCGGCTAATTTCTTTTGTGTTATTTTCATTTTAGATAAAAATTTTTTAAAATCTTCATATGGCTTATTATTATTCACATAGACTCTCTCCCTTCTATATTTTTTATAATGATTATTAAGTTAACCTCCTTTCAAATATTCCTTTTATAGCTGTTATTTTTTATAAATTATTCAAATATTTGTGTCACATTGGTTAATTTAAATTATACTGATTTTTGTGTCTATGTCAACAACTTTATTGAAATTTTTTCCAATTCCATATTGCTTTTTAAAATTTATAAATATATACTTATCATAGTATTATTAATTAATAATTAATTGTGGAGGAAAAATGAATATTACAGGCACTATTCTAAAAAATTTAAGAATGAAAAAACATCTTACACTTGAAGAATTAGCTAACGAATTAAATGATAAGTTTGATATAAACATAACACGCAGTATGTTATCTAAATGGGAAACTGGGAAGTCAGCCCCTGTATATGGGCATTTAAAACGTTTAGCTACATATTTTAACGTAACTACTGATTTTTTGCTTGGTTTTAGTGATGATAACTTTCAGAATATAGATATTGACTTAGATACTCCCAAACGAATAAGAAAGACTAAAAAATCTTATGAAATAGACAATATCATTGAAACTTTGAACAATGATAAATTTACTTCAAAACATATAGCCTTAATACAATATTATATACGCTTTTTAGAATATGAAATCGATAATAATATAATAAAATAGCTCTATTTAACATATTTCTTAATAACAATACTGTGATATATTTTTTTCAGTATTGTGTTTACATACCTATTAATTATTCTTTTTAATACTTTTTTTAAAAAAGTGTTTACTAAAATATTCTTAAATCATATATCCCTAATGTAAGCAATTATAAAAATTTAGGAGGGATTATGTGAATTATGAATTTATAGAATACATTGTTAGAAACATTAAACAAACTGACAGCAAAGAATCTAAAGAAGATTTAGTAAATGAATTTCTCCCACTTATTAATTCAATATGTAAAAGAACCTTTATTTCTGGCTATGACATAGCTGATCTTCAAAACGAATGCATAGTTACTCTGCTTGAGTGTATTTCAAAATATAATGTAAATTCACACAGGTTTGTTGGCTATGCAGGTAATTCAATAAAAAACACTTTGAATCTTCTTATTCGTGTAGCTGCAACAAGGCAAAAATACAGTTGTCTTTCTGACTTTTCTTTAAGCAGCACCATTAATGATATTTCATCTGATGAAGCATCATTAGATGAAATTATTATACTTAATAATGATAATAAACTGATTCAAATGGCTATTGAAAAATTAAATACTGAAGAAAAATTTTTATTTAATTACTTATTTATCAATGAAAATACCCTTTATGATTATTCCTGCATAAAACATTTTTCATATACTACAGCCAAAAAGAAAAAAAAACAGCTTTTAAATAAGCTTAGAAAAAATATTTCTATATAAAATATTTCTTACTAGGGGGTAGTTTATTTATGGACTTTGAACAATTAATTGCTTTAATTTCAAATACTGGCTTCCCAATAGCAATTTGTGCATATCTGCTTTTTCGTTTAGAAAAACAGCTAAACCTTCTATGTTCTACAATAATAAAGCTTAATACCATAATATCAACAAAGCTTGGAATTGTTATAGATACTGATAAAGATGAAAATAATTAATAAATTTTAAAATTTTATTAATAAGGTGTTTCCTTTTTCTCATCTTAACCATATATATTATATGTAAACAAAATTTAGGAGGTATTTAATTATGGCTGTAAACAAAACTATTGAAACTGCATCTATTAGTATTGAAATTCAAAAAGGTGTTGATCGTGCTGGAGATCCAGTGTATTCAAAGAAAAGCTTTTCTAATGTAAAACCTGAAGCTTCACCTGAAAATGTCTATTTAGTAGCTCAGGCTATTAAAAATGTTATGGAAGCATCTACGCGAGATTCTTATCTAAATGAAACATCAAGCTTGACTGAAAATTAATTTATCTTTTTAGGCTGATATTGAAGTCCACATTTTAACTTTTCATCTCTAAAAATATGTCCAAATTATAATTTTATTAAATTTTAGGAGGATTAAATTATGGATTATACTTTAACAATGACATTTTTAACTTCTGGAGGCCAAAAGAGTACTTTCTCTATAAGTGGTATAAAGCCTGATATTACTACAGCTGAAATACAAACACTAATGAATACAATAATAGAAAAAAATGTATTCTTTGCTCAATCTGGAACACTTGTAGCCATCTCAGCTGCACAGGTTACTCAAAAGAAAGTTACTAAGTTTGAAGTAGCATAAACCTAAAAATGAGGCTGCCCATTAAGAATCAAGCTCAGAGTATATTCTGGCCTAATTTCTTAATGGGCGCCTTATTTTTTAAGCTTCATTAATTTCTTTCTCTGATAAACCTGTCACTTCGCTTATCAACTTAATTTCCATGCCTTTTGCTTTCATATTTTTAACAACTTTAATTGCTTTAAATTCTATGATTTCCTGCATAAAAATATAGTATTGCTTTTTTATATCTTTCCATTCTATTATTATGATGCCCATATTCATCCCATTCCAAAGATACATTAGATTCATCATTAACATTTGATTTAAATATTTCATATCCCTTTTCAACAGAGGTTACTGCATTTTTTTGGATTGTTTTTTTTCCATCAGCTTCTTTAAGTCCAGATATAAGTAATATATTAATATCTTTATTAATTATCTCATTACTTTTAATGAAGTCTATCCAACCCTCGTACCATTGTGATCCACAAATACTAACTACTTTATCAAAACAGGCGTGCTTGTACATAGCAAATAATGATATTAAACCACCTAGCGAGAATCCCATTATTCCAGCATTATTTTCGCAAGTATTATAAGTTCTATCTATATACGGTTTTAATTCATTTACTATAAATGATAAATATTCTTCACCCTTTCCTCCAAATGCCTTGAATTTTTCAACTAAAGGTGCAGCTGGCCATGGAGTATATTCATCCAGTCTATCTATAGGAGTGATGCCCACTATAATATGTTCACTATAATTTTCGCTCTCAAGTTCTTCTGCAAAACTCATAAGTTCCTCTAAAATATCTGCAAATGAGTCTCCATCATGAACATATATAACAGGATACTTTTTACCACAATTATATGACGGAGGTAAATATATAAAAATATCTCTATTAAACTCTTTATTATAAACTAATTTACCATTCATTATTTTCTCCTTCTGTAATTACACTTATGTTTTTATTTTTTATTTTACTTGGAACTACTCCAACGTGTTTTTTAAATAATCTACTAAAGTAAAACTCATCATTATATCCTACAGCTGATGCTACTTTTTTTACTGAATTACCTTCCTCTAAAAGCCTAGTAGCAACTGCCATCCTATACTTAATTAAGTAATCAATAGGTCTAATTTTAGTATACTTATAAAATACATATGAAAGATGATTTATAGATTCTCCATATCTTCCTGATAATTTTTTTAGTGATATATCCTCCATATAATATTTAGATATGAATTCTATTATATCAGAAACTAAGTCACTTTCACTATCATGAATTTTATAGTTTTGCTCACTAAATAGTTTTCTTAGAAATAAATTAATATGTATTTGTAATTTTAATTTTGATGTTATTTCTGATTTATTGGAAATTTCTAATATATTATTTAACGACTTTATTACTAAATCGTAATTTTTTATCTTCATTTCAAAAACAGAATGTATATAATCAGTATTTGTACAATTACTATAAGAAATATAATATATATTTATATATTTAAATTTTTCATTGCCTAAGACATTAAACGAGATTTGTTTATTTTGACATCCATGAATAACCTTTCCTGGTTCAGCAACATAAATTTCATCATCAAATTGAATCTTAGCTAGGCCGCTTACTGGAAAAATAAATGCTGAAAGATTAGTTTGATAGCTATCTTTTTCTAAATTAGGTTGTTTTTCGAAGTATCCAACTCTAACTACTTGAATAGAATTATCACCAAATTCATTAATTAAGTCACTTGCTTTCACTATTGTCATTTCTTTACTGTCTCCTTTCTTAATACTTACAGTTCAAAATATATACTAATATGATTAAAATTTCATAATATCATTAACTCATATTTTTATTTTGATTCATATTAATACTTTAAATACATTTTTAATAATTGTCCATGTTTTTATAATTGTATATTCATTTACTTAAGAATGTATATTATAATGTTTGAAGCAGTTGAGAAATATTCTCAATCAAATTCAAAATCATATATGCTAGGAAGGAAAAACTTTATGGACAGTACATCTTATACTTCTTTTGAAGATAATGAAAAATTTAAGAGAAGATTTTTCATTCTTTTACTTTCATTAATTGTAGTATTAATAATTTCAGTTATATTATCTGTATCTGTTGGTTCATTAAAAATTCAGCCTTCAGTTTCCTATAGGATTCTTATTAATAAATTATTAGGTATTACTATTGGAGATCAATCTGAATTAATAGGAAATGCTAACTATAATATAATTTGGATGATTCGTTTTCCTAGAGTATTACTTGCAATAATTGTAGGTGCAGGTCTTTCTCTTTGTGGAACCATAATGCAAGCAACAGTTCAAAATCCATTAGCAGAACCATATATTTTGGGTATTTCATCTGGTGCATCTTTAGGTGCTACTTTTTCAATAATGCTTGGTATAGGTTCATTTAATTTATTAAGTATGCAAGGTACTTCATTTTGGGCTTTTTTAGGCGCATTAATTTCTGCAGCTATGGTACTTCTTCTTGCTTCATTTGGTAGTAAAATATCTTCAGCAAAACTTGTACTTTCAGGAACTGTAGTAAATGCACTTTGTAATGCACTATCTAACTTTATTATTTCTATAGCCAGCAATGCTGAAGGTATGCAAACAGTAAAGTTTTGGACTATGGGATCTCTTGCTGGAGCCAATTGGGGTAATATTTTATTTCCAAGTGTAGTTGTAATATTATGTTGTATTTTTTTCATTATTCAAAGTCGTACTTTAAATGTATTACTAATGGGTGATGAATCAGCAATAACACTTGGTATTAATCTTAACTTTTATCGCAAACTTTATATGATAATAACTTCTCTCTTAACTGGAGTATTAGTTTCTGTTTGCGGTATTATAGGCTTCGTAGGTCTTATTATTCCTCATATTGTTCGTTCATTAGTTGGCTCTGATCATAAAAAGCTTACACCTGTTTCAATTTTACTTGGTTCTATTTTTATGATATGGGCTGATGTATTTGCTAGAACGTTAATACCAAATTCGGAACTTTCAATTGGTATTATAACTGCACTAGTTGGTGCACCATTCTTTGTTTACATACTACTAAGAAGAGGTTATGGATTCGGAGATAAATAGGAGGTTACGTATGAATTTATCTGTCAAAGATTTAAAGGTAGATATTGCTACTAAACAAATTGTCAAGGGAATTTCTCTATCTGTTAATGATAATGAATTTATTGGTCTTATTGGTCCAAATGGTAGTGGAAAATCCACATTATTAAAAGCCATATATCGTGTTTTAAAGCCTTCTTCTGGCTCTGTATTTTTAGATGGAAAAGATATGAAAGATATTAATCCAAAAACTATTGCTAAAAATCTAGCAGTTGTAAGTCAATTTAATAATATTAATTTTGACTTTAAAGTTATAGATATTGTTTTAATGGGACGCTCTCCACATAAGTCTTTACTAGAAAGTGAGAATAAAAATGACTACTCTATCGCAACTGAGGCTTTAAAAAAAGTTGGAATGGATCATTATTCTAATAGAAGCTTTACTTCTCTTTCTGGTGGTGAAAAACAAAGAGTTATTCTTGCTAGAGCATTAGCTCAAGAGCCTAAAATATTAATATTAGATGAACCAACTAATCACTTAGATATTAAATATCAAATTGAAATTTTAAGTTTAGTTAAAAATTTAGGTATTTGCGTGTTGGCAGCATTACATGATTTAACTTTGGCTTCTCAGTACTGTCATAAGCTTATAGTCTTAAAAGATGGAGAAATAGTAGCAGAAGGCATACCAAAGGAAATAGTTACTTCAGAAATGATTAAGGATGTATATGATATAGATAGCTATATTTATACTAATCCAATAACTAATAATATATCAATTGATTATTACCCTAGTAACCAATACTAAAAAATTAAATACATCCGTGTACAAACAAGTACACGAGATATGACAAGGAGATTTATAAATATGAAAAGAAAAAAATTAGTTCTTATTACATCAATAATGATTATAGCTACTATGCTATCTGGTTGTGGGCAAAGTCAAAAAGATAACAGTAGCGATACCAATAATAGTTCAATATCATCTAATTCTGAAGCTAGTGAGACTTCTTATCCTCTTACTATTGATGCCTTTGACAATGATGGTAATACATATCCTCAGACATTTAATAGCATTCCAACAAAAGTGGTAACAAACAATCAATCATCTACAGAATTACTTTTAGAATTAGGCTTAAAAGATTATCTTGTTGGTACAGGTGATTTAGACAATAAAGTATTAGATAGATTACAAGCTGATTATGAATCTATTCCTGTCGTATCTGAAAAAGGGCAAATTGCTAAAGAAGCTATAGTTGGAACAGGTGCTGATTTTGTAATAGGAAGATCTGCATCATTTACAGATGAAACTTACGGTACTATTCCAAATCTTAATGCAATGGGTATTAATACATATACTCAATTAGCTAGTAAAATGAATACTACTCAATCTTTAGATAATATAATTTTAGATGTTAGAAATGTAGGTAAAATTTTTGACATACAAGATAAAGCAAATAGTTATGCTGATAATCTTCAAAAAAGATTAGACACACTTACAAGTAAAATTTCAAACATTAATGGAGAACCAATTAAAGTTATGCTTATGGTTAAATACATTGATGGCCAATTTGGTGTATACGGAGCAAATGCTTCTTTACAAACAGAGATGCTAAAAATTTTAAATGCTGAAAATGTTGCTGAAAAAGGCGGAACACTATCTACTGAAAACTTAATTTCACTAAATCCTGATGCTATTGTTTATGTACATGCTGATAAAAATGCAAGTACTGATAAAAATGCCGTTGAGTCACTTTTATCAAATGATTTAATACAAAGTGTTAATGCTATTGCTAATAAGAATATTATAGAAATTGATTATACAGAACTTATGGGCTATGGTTTTAGAACCTTTGATTGTTTAGAAAAAATGGCTAATGCCCTATATCCTGATTTATTTTAATACTGTAGGATAGGACTGTGTATAATGAATAAAAATTCATTATACACAGTCCCTTTTGCATAGTTTATATGAAATGATATATATTTAATACAAATATCATTAACAAATAACCGTTTGCAACAACCCAATCTTTTTTTCTGTGTGAGCCATATATTCTGGTTTTTGAATATTGTATTCTCTTCTACCCTTTCTCAAAATTCATGTAAAAAAATAGTATGCAGAAATTTTTTCCTGCATACTGTTTTTTAAAAAACTTATAAAAAATTATATCAAGAATTAAATAATGACCCACCAGTTATATTAAAAACTTCAAAATTTCTCTATAATTATATTTTATCATGAACAGCTAATATATCTATAAAATATAAAAACAGATAAGATCTTACTTTTTAATCTTATCTCCATAAATCAATTATCCTACATATAAATTTCTATATATAGGATAGTCTACCTGCTTGTCTATTAAATTAGGTTTTACGAAATTATCATCTCTAATTAATTATTCATCTACTTATACTCTTGATATTTTAACAAAAAAATATATAATTTAAATAAAAAATTATATATTAATTTTAGAAATATTTTCCTTTCACTTTTTGCTCTTAATTAGCTAATAATTTATTTTAGATAACAAATGATAATTGAAAAAAATGGAGGATTACTAAAGTTGAATTATACTATTCTAAAAAATATAAGAAAATTTAATAAAATCATTTTAATATTTGGAATTCTCTTCATATGTTTTAGTATTCAAACAAAATCTATAAAAGCTGAAGAAAATAATGTAATAAGAGTTGGATGCCCAATTGTTGAAGGTTTTACGAAAATTAAAGATGGTGTTTATAGTGGATATGCATATGAGTATTTAAGAGAAATCGCTAAATATACTGGTTGGGAATATGAATTTGTTGAGATGAGTCTCAATGATGCAATGAACGAATTAAAAAATGGTAACATAGATATTGTAGCAGGTATGCTTAAAAATGATCAAAGTATTAAGATTTATGATTTTCCAGAATACGATTCTGGTTATACCTACACTACTCTATCCATTTTAAAAGATAATGAAAACATTAGTCAATCAAACTTTGAAACATTAAACGGACTCAAGGTAGGTTACTTTGAAACATCTAAAGTTAGACTGAATAATTTTATTAAATTCTGCGAAAATAATAGCATTACCAATATTGATTTAATTCCTTATCCTTTTCAAACTGGAAAAGAACTTTCAGAGGCTTTGGAATCTAAAGAAGTAGATGCTATTATCGACGGAGATTTATTAACAAATAAGAATGAGAAAGTAGTTGTTAAATTTGGTGCTATACCTTACTATTTTGCAACAACTAAAGGAAATACTAAAATAACGCAACAACTAAATCATGTGCTCTTTAAAATTAAAGAAAGTGATCCTGCATTTAATCAGAAATTATATAATAAATACTTTCAAATTAATAAGGAACATTTCTTTATCTTAACAGAAGAAGAGCAAAGCTACATCAATAACATGGCTCCTTTAAAAGCTATCTATATTGATAATTATAATCCACTTCAATATTACGATATTAATACTAAAAAGCCAGCTGGTATTTTTATTGATGTAATGAACTTAATCACTCAGAAATCGGGACTTCGTTTTGAATTAGTTCGAGTAAAAAGCTATGAAGAAGCATATGAATTAATAAAAGCTAAAAAGGCTGATTTAATAATTGGCGCTCCCAGTATTTATCCAATTGCAGATGAAAATGAATTTACACTAACAAAATCTTATTTAAAATTTGATATGGTAGAGGTAGTTCGTAAGAATAAAAATAATCAACAAAATAATCCCAAAATTATTGCATTACCTATAGGAGGTGCCTATTATAATATAAATAATGACTATGAAATAAATTTATACGATACATTTGAAGAATGTTTAACAGCAGTTGAAAAAGGAATAGCAGATTTAACTTGCGGAAATAACCATTCTGTATCTAACTATCTTGCTGCTGGATACTATCCTAATTTAACTGTTATTTCAAATGATTTTAAAACGGAGGTTTCAATTGGGCTTGCTAAACCAACCAATAATAACTTACTAAGTATTATTAATAAAGCAATTTATAGTTTATCAGAAGAAGAAATTAAAGATATTATTTATCTGAATACAATTAACATTAAACACTCTGTTACATTAAAACAATTTTTCTTTGATAACTTAGCTTTATGTATAGCAGTAATTATATTATTTTTAAGTTTAATATCTATAATTACTTATCTATTGGTGCGAATAAAATTTAAAAATTTAGTATTATCAAAAGAATTGTTACTAAAAAAGTCGCAAACAGATCCATTAACAGGACTTTATAATCGTGACGCATTTGAACAATCAGTTATAAATTATTTAAATACGAAAAATCCTATATTATATGGTGCGTTCATTATTATCGATATAGATTATTTCAAACAAATAAATGATTCTTTAGGGCATAAAGTAGGCGATGATCTCTTAAAAGATTTTAGCCAATTATTAAAGGAATTTTTTTCACTAGAAGATATTCTTTGTCGATGGGGCGGAGATGAATTTATTGTCTTTATGAAAGATATTGAAGAAAATAACCTCCAAATTGTGAATCAAAAGTTACACCAACTATGTCAATTAATGAATAAAGACATAAGCTATAATGGTTGTAGTAAAAAAATCTCTCTTAGTATAGGTTCTACCGTTATTAAACAAAATCTCGACTTCAATGAAATATATCAACAAGCAGATACATTACTTTATGAAGTAAAACGTAATGGAAGGAATGGATTTAAAGTAAATATTAATTCCTAAATCATATTTTTTTCACTTTTATTAAAAACAAAAAACCTAACTAAAATCCTTTATCTATATTTTAGTTAGGTTAATGTTTGAGGCTAACATACATTTAAACTTCACTATGAAAGCCTCCAAATTTATAATAATCTTTTTTAAATCAATAATTTATTCTTCAACACTCATATAATAAAGTTTAGCAGCATCACCTTTTTTAATAGTATGATATCCAGCTTCTAATTCTACAGTAACTGTACCTTTATCAGCTTTGTATTTAACTCCATCTACAATTATATATTTTGAGAAATCTGAGTTAAGCACTAAAGTTAAAGTTGAAGTACTATCTGTAGTAAACGAGATACTCGTACTAGTTTCAATCTTTAAATATTCAGTTAAAAATAATCCATCATATGACATTCCAGTTTTATTTGTTCCTAAGTTACCTTTGATAGTAAAATATGAACTTTCCTTACCATTCTCTGTGAAATTATGCACAGTGTCTTTAGATGTATCTGGTGTTTCCGGTGTTTCTGGAAGCTCTGGTGTCTCTGGTACCTCTGGAACTTCCGGTACTTCTGGTACCTCTGGTGTTTCAGGTACTTCTGGTGTTTCAGAATTATCACCATCTGGATCAACAACTACTGAATTTCCTCCAATAGAAACTACATCAGACTTATAGCTTAGAAGTTTTTTCATAAGATCTTTATTTAGTGAAGATGATTCATCATCTGCTTTTGTAAATGTCCATTCAAAATCTCCACCATTAGTTCTTCCTGCATAAGTAGTAACATTATCTACTACATCTTCTACATCGTCTGCTTTATATTCATACATTTTTGAGCTTGTATCAAAATTATTATAAGTTGTTTTTCCACTTACTGTCTTATAAGAATCTGGTACAACTTCATCTCTTGAATTTGCAAGATAAGCATCAAATTGAACAGCATTATCTTGTGCATAAACTAAAGCTTTTTCTCCAGTTATGCTATTATTATAAGCCTTAATCATTCCCCCTGATTCACCTGAGAATGTTCCAGTAGAGCTTCCTGCAATATCTGATCCTTGAAGCGAACTAAGCATTGGATATTTACAGTTTCTAAATGCATTTGCTTCTACAAAAGCTGATGCTCCCTTTGTAACACCAACACCATATTTTGAATTACCATCAAAATAATTATTGTAAATGTGTATTGTACCTACTCTAATACGAGGATGTCTTGAATCTGAATGATCAAACCAGTTATGATGATATGTTACAAAAAACTCATCTGTATCACTCATACCACAAAGTGAAGACTTTCCAGAATCCCAAAAATGGTTATATGAAACAGTAACATTAGTTGATTTTCCCTTAACATCTACTGATCCATCACCCTTAGCTTGGTCTGCATCACTTCCTGCTGTTCCATAGAATATATCATTATTATGAATCCATATATTTTCATTATCAGTATCTAAAGAAATTCCGTCATCTGGGAATAGCATTATTCCAAGGTTTCTAACTTCTACATTTCTTGCTCCTCTTATAAGAATTCCCCAGCCATTTACTGTAGCATCTTCACCTACACCTTCAAGAGTAAGATTGTAGCATCCTTTTAATTGAAGGTATCCACTACTATTAAGCCCAGATATATCTGATGCTTTAATTTCACCAATTACACGTATAATAAGATGAGACTTATCATAACCTTTTTGACGCTTTGATAAAATGTCAACAAGACCAGTACATGTAGTTTTAGATCCCTTTGAGTTTGTTATAACATCAGCCTTTACTGTATTTATGTTATCTGCTGTAACATAAAGTATAGTAGCGTCTTCAGCTACAGTTCCATCATCATTATATCCTCCTGAGCCAGTGCCCATGGCAGAATCTTTTGAAAAAGCAAAACCTTCTCTTGTATGAGATTTTACATCAATTGATGATGTAACTGCAGATTTTGATTTGCTTTCTTTTCCATCAAATAATGGAACTACCTTTATAACATAAGATCCTTCTTCTACTCCAAGTACGTCAGCTCTAAAATAAGATGAATATTGTCTTATTAATTCGCTATCTAATTGTCTGTATTTAGAATCAGCTTCCCCATCTTCTTTATAGTACACATTATAACCTGATGCATCGTCTACACCTTGCCATTCAACACTTGCAGTTTCTAAATCCCCATAACTATTTAAAATAACTACATTCTCGTTATCATAATTACTTATAGATATTGAATCCACACTTCTATCTAATGCATAAGCATTAATTGAAGCTCCCTGTCCAATTATAACTGATGACACTAGTGCAATAGCCATAACCCTTTGTGCTAATTTTTTAGACATACATCTGTATTTCTTTTCTTCTGGTTCTTTAAACATTTTTTCATTCCCCTTTAGTATATTTATGTAAAAAAGTACATTAAAAAAGTGACTGCACCACATTTTATACGTAGAATATAAACCTTAACACTATAAAATAGGCAATCACTAAAACACTTTTTTAAATAAGAAGCCACTTTTTTTACCCATGCAAAAGGTTCCAAAACTTGCTTTTGGGTTCTTTTGCGGGACTATAATTTATTTTTTAACGTATTGGACTATCTAAGTTACAGAAAACTCTATTCTAAAGGCTTTTGTTATTGTAAGTATTTTATACTTTCCAATACGTTAAAAAAGCTACTCATAAAGAGTAGCAGAAATAATAATCAAAGCCATTAATAAATACGATTATTAAACTATCATAAATATAATTATATAGATTTTAATATAACAAAAAGTAATGCACTCTTTGGCAACTGGCTGACATAGTTTATTAAAACATTAGTCCCTATAGCTTTGCGCCCTTAGATTTCCCTAAGTTTGCCTATTAAATTTTACTTGCTAATTATACATTATCTTTTTAATATTGTAAACACTAATTTTATCTTTGGCTTCATCTGAATAATTACAGGCATAAATATCTATAAATCCTCATTCTATTTGATTTTATCAAGCTCATCTATAAAAGCTGGTCTTTTGGCATACTTATCCTTTAATTCACTAACTATTTCTTTGACATTATCTTTACCTGCAATTTTTTTATATCTTTTAATAATTGCACACACACCTTTATACTGTTTCCTATTACTTGAACCTTCTGCTTCATATTTAATGTGCTCTTTATATATGCCTATAACTTCATCATAAAATTGATCTTTTATCTTTTCTGCATGTTCTTCAATACTTGTTGGATTATTTCTTACATACTCCATTATTTCATCAAAATCATTTTCTACATATATAATATCAATAAATACATATTTGCTTTTCCAATTTTTGCCATTCTTTAATTTTTGCTTTAAATCCTCATAGAATTCTTTTTTATTATATGCTAATTCTTTAAGATCTTTATAATATTCAAACTCTCCTTGAATTAACAGGCTAGTGCCAAGGTCTTCTTGCTCTTTCTTCATCCCTAAATTTTTATATGCATCATATCTTATTTTCCCCATTTATGTATTAATCTCGGATGTTTTTCATCTTGCTTTTCTCCTTCAAAAGTCAATTCTATAACTTTCTCATAATTTTTTAAAGCAATATACTTATTAATAAGAAGCTCCCTAAAAGATGAAAATATAATAATCATATCCTCTTTCCAAAATAGTGCTATTTATATGTTCTTCAAAATCTCTTATATTCATATTTTCCCTCGCATTATCCTTATTATAATTAGTTAATATCAACCTCTGAAGGTGCCTTTAAATCTTTTACTTAATCATTTTAACCACTCAATCTTTTAAACTTTTATTAAAATAACAAAAATAGATAAGATTTTATTTTTTATCTTATCTGAATAAATTGCTTATACTAAATTTTGCCATTTACTTTGGCAAATATACATAAATAATACTGAAATTATAGATATTGTTTTATAGCATCTATGTAGTCATAAAAATCTTTTAAATTATAAGCAATAATGGATTCAACAACTTTTAAATTAATAGATTGATAATCATGTACTACAATATTTCTAAAACCAACCATAGCTTTTAAATTTTTTGATAATTTATCATCAATTGTTTTACTTTTACTTAGAACATCAAAAGCATCTCTGCTAGTCTGAGGAATTCCTAATTTTTTCTTTGATATTATATGCATGGCTAAATCAATAGATGCTTCACACGCTCTTTGTATATTAAGCATTATTGAATCCTGCTTCGTATAATCTTTTAAGTTTTCAGGATTATTTTCATATACTATATTAATTCTGTTTATACACCTTTCAATAGTTTCTATTTTATTTAAGATTACATTATTTTCTTCCATATACAGTCCCGCTTTCCCTAATATTATCAACAATTTCTTTTCGCTCTTCATTAAGTATTGCATATTCCTTTAAAGTCCGCATTTCAAAAGCCATACGCTTGTTATTATTGCTACAATAAATTAATTTTCCATTATAAGTTATCTGTACTTTAAATACTGAAGATGCTGAATTTACATGAACTAAATCAACATCTCTTTTAAATATATCAGCCAGCTCTTGAGCTTTAATAAATTTATCATATTCATCTATTTGAGCATTATAGTCAGTTAAAAAACCTAAGTCTATATCACTATCTTTCCTAAGTTCGTTTCTTGATGCTGAACCAAATAAATATATTGCAATAGGATCAAAATATTTAACAATAATATCAACTGCTTCTTTTAACTGGAGTTCAAAATCCACCTTATTCACCACTTCCATTTAATCTGTATTTTGGTCTATCTCCTCTAAAAATCATTCTGATTATACTCTATAATAAATATTCTTAAAAAGAATATGAAAAAGGCCTGCATAAGTTACTTATATCAAATGTAAGTTTCTATAAACTCTTTTCTTACCTCTTTGTATTCATTAAGAATATAATTGTGCTTCTATATTAAAATTATATCCTATATTATTTATCTTTAAAACTTATTTTACAACTTGTTATAAAAAAGAACCTGCTGTTACGCAAGTTCTAATTTACAAATTTTTTATACCAACTTTATTATATTGTTTCTCCAAACTTTTCATAATATCACATCAAGTTTGGAGCGGCAGACGGGACTCGAACCCGCAACGTTCACCTTGGGAAGGTGACACTCTACCATTGAGTCACTGCCGCATAATATTAACTACACTTTTATATTACTCTTGTCCATTTTCAAAATCAATCCTTTTCACCAAAATATAGGTTTTCATCATTTTTAATTTTTTCTGAAGCATTAGTATATTTCTTAAGTTTAGAATAAATCTCCTGGATCTCGTCCTTAGATAAAATCTCAGGAGAATTTTTTATGACTGTTTTTAATATTTTTGCAAGATCTTTTCTATTAAATACATAAACATCATTGCTTTTAATTGTTCCAATCTTAAGCGTACATTTCTCACTAAAAACTATAAGTGATTTCATTTTATTTTCATGAATATTTAAAACTTTAGCCAAAGATTTTATATGAGTCTTATTTTGAAATACAGGATTATAAAATTTTTCTTTCTTATTTCCACTATAAACCTGCGTCCAGTATCTATGATTTTCATCTCCATATATCAATCCATTATAATTTTTAGATTCAATAACAAAGATTCCATAATGACATATATATATTACATTAATTTCAGTTGTTTCACGATCATTTTGGGAAATATATACATTAACAGATATTCTATGTTCAACATCTAATCTTTCAAGTTCTTCAACTGTTAAAAATTCACTATATTTACTTTTGTCATTCATTACTTCGTTATATGTGTTACCAGTCAAATCTTTATAATTACTATTATGATATTCATATCTGTTTACCAAATATACAAATATCATAACTACTGCTAAAAAAATTAATAAATACATCCCACACCCCTATCTAAAATTTCTATTATACCATAGCAATATTATACCATAATTTTACATTAAAATAAAAAAGTCTTTGGGATGCTTTTCTTTATTAATTTATAAAAATCATAAAAATAAAAAATATTTAATATGTACACTTCATTAAAAGTAGTACAATATCTTATTCAAAAATTGTTTTTTCAGTATTCTGAGTCTCACTCTTTCCACTACCAAATGCAAAAGATAAGATAAAACCAACTACGGTAATCACTACTGCTACCATAGCTGCCCATGAAAATCCTGTAGCCACTGCTACTTGATTAGTTACATTTCCAGATGCTAAAGTTTTAAGTTGAACTGCTGACATTATTCCCATAAATAATGATGAACCTATTGCAGCAGAAACTTGTTGAAGTGTATTTACTATAGCTACTCCATGAGGATATTATTCCTTTGGTAATTGGTTTAATGAATGCGTTTGAGATGGTGACATTGTAAATCCAACTCCAATACACACACATATATAAGTTATAATTACTTTTATTAATGCTGTTTCACTATTAGATTGAGATAAAATAAATACAAATATAGCCATTATACCTACACCAACTGGCACTAACCACTTCACACCAAATTTATCATATATTTTTCCACCTATAGATGTAGCTACTCCATTGCAAAGTACCGCTGGTAATAATGCAAGAGCCGCTATGAAACTTGTTGTTCCTAGTGATCCTTCCAAATACATTGGTAACATTACATTCATCGTAAACATAATCATCATTGATACCATTACTAATAATACCCCTATTACAAACTTTGGATATTTAAATGGAGATAAATTTAACATTGGCTCTTTTAAATTAACTTGACACTTTACAAATAGTGTCATGCAAATTATTCCTATAATAAAGCTTAATAATGTAACTTTAATATTGCCTTCAGTAACACTACTTATTCCATATATAACAGATCCAAGTCCTATAGTAGAAAGAATAATTGATAAATAATCTATTTTGGGCTTTGTAACTTCTACTACATTAACTAATACTAAATTTCCTACAATCATAGCTAGTGCTATAACTGGAATTAAAACTATAAATAATACATGCCAGCTAAAGTATTGTAGTATAATCCCTGAAAATGTTGGTCCAAAGGCAGGTCCAAGTGAAATTGCACATACACATATCGCCATAGATGAACCTATTTTTTCTTTTGGTGCTACTAATAGTACTGTGTTCATCATAATCGGTATCATCATACCTGTTCCAGAAGCTTGTATCATCCTAGAAATCATTAGCATTAAAAATGATCCTGAACATGCAGCAGACACTGTTCCTAGTAATAATAATCCTAATGCACTTAAAAATAAGTTCTTAGTTCTAAAGGTTTGAATTAAAAATGCTGTAACTGGTACCATCACTGATGTTACTATCATATAAGCTGTGACTAACCATTGGACAGTGCCAGCTGTTACATTCATTTCTTTCATAATACTTGACAATGCTACATTTAATACAGTCTCATTGAATGTAGCTATAAATGCGCTAAATACTAATACTGCTATAATTGCTGTTGAGTTTATTTTCTTTGTATTTTTCAATTTATTTTCCTCCATTTAGGAAATAATAATATAATGAATCTTTATCAGATCCACTTTTCTAAAAATTTAATTTAATCCAGTAGATTTATATCTTTTAACTTCAAAAAGATTAGATTAAATTTTGATGCTCTTCTCTTTTGCATTTATATTATTTCCTATAACTTTATACATTCTTACTTTTACAGTAATTTTCTTTACTGCTATTAAAGCTTCTTCATACACAGAATCGTTATTAATATTTTTTTCTTCTACCTTAAATGCCTAAAATTTTCATATTCACATCCTCCCTATTAAGTTCAACTTTTATAATTTTTTCATTCATCATTATTCTAACAGTTAACAGTTCCATAAAAAATCTATTCTCATACGCTATTAACTGTAAATTTCTATTCACTTTAATCTGCAAAATATATTTTTTATTATTTTCGTATAAATTTTTACATTTAAAATATTAAAATTTTACAGTTTATATTTTAATTTCTTATAGTACATGCTATAATTTTTTATTGATAATGTCATAAATATATCAAAATGTTATACTTTGACATTTTCTTTTTTATTATGGAGGTATCTTATGAATACAAATTATGAACTTATAAATTTTAAAACTTCTTCTTCTATTGATTTTTCTGTACTTGCCATCGAAAATTTAGAAAGATATTGGCATCAAAGTATAGAATTAATATATGTATTATCTGGTAGTGTTCAAATTCAATGTGGCAATATACAGTATAATTTGCATGAAGATGACATTATTCTTATAAATATGTTTGATATACACTCTTTATATGGAAACAAATGTGAAATATTATCGTTAAAAATTAATATTTCTGCATTAGACCCTGAACTTTCTCGCTTTTCTCAAAATCGATTTGATTGTAATTCATCCATAGAATTAGATAAGCAAAAATTTATACCGCTAAAACGACTCCTTGCTTTAATTGTAAAATCCAATATTAATATAGATGATGATATTGAACTTTTAAATAAATCATATATTTATGAGTTATTATACATATTAGCTACTAGTTTTAAGGTTGAAAATACAAATAATTCTAATGATACAAACAGAAATTCTGAGAGAATAAAGAATATATTAAATTATATAAGTAAAAATTATAAAGAAAAAATATCATTAAATAATTTATCAGATACATTTTATCTATCTATCCCATACATATCAAAAATTTTCAAAGAATTTACCGGACTTAGTTTTAGCGAATATTTAATGGAGATTAGGCTTTCTCATGCAGTAAAAGATTTAACAAATCCTAATTTAAAAATTGAATATATTGCTGAAAAAAATGGATTTTCAAATACTCGTTCATTTGTTTCTGCATTTAAAAATAAATATGACTGCCTGCCAAGCAAATATCGTAAAAGCATAGACACATATGATTCTAATAATCAAAATAGTATTGCAGAAAGCATAAATTATTTTGCTTTACGCCATAATACCTCATTTAACCGGTTAGTTGATTATCTTAAATATGATATTACCTCTACAGATGATAATAAGCCTCATACTGCAATTTATGAAATAAACCCAATTGATACTTCGATAAAAGGTATACAGCTAAGACATACTTTCAAAACCCTTATTTGTATTGGAAAAGCAAAGCATATACTAATTTCTGAAAATCAATATATGCTTCGTGAGTTGCAACAAGATATTAAGTTTAAGTATATTCGTTTCCATGGAATACTTGATGATGAAATGATGGTTTATTCTGAAAATGAAAATGGTGAACCCGAACTATGCTTTACTTACATTGATTTAGCAATAGATTTTCTTCTTTCAATTAATTTAAAGCCTTTTCTGGAACTTTCTTTTATGCCTAAAGAGCTTGCAATTAATCCTACGCGTACAATGTTTTTCATTAATTCAGTTATTAGTCTACCTAAAAACATGGAAAAATGGACTTATACTATTCAACAGCTAATTAAACATTTTATTTCACGCTATGGTAAAAAAGAAGTAGAATCTTGGCCATTTTTTCTTTGGAATGAACCCGATCTTACAAAAATGTTTGGATTTGAAAATAGAACTGACTTTTTTAAATTTTATAAGGAAACATATAAAACTATAAAAAGAATTAGTTCTAATATTTCTTTTGGAAGCTCCCCAGTTTTTGCTGATACACTTGAAGGTTCAAATGATTGGATGGATACATTTATAGATTTTTGTAAGATTAATAATTGTTTACCTGATTTTATAAATGCTCATTTTTATCCAATGAATCTATCTGGCCGAGATGCGACTACAATTTCAAGAAAAGACCACACTGAAATGCGAAAATATCTTGTGTATATGAAATCTGAAAATGCTCTAAAAGAACATATACAATACATAAAGAAAAGAATGAATGGAAATGATTGGGGAACTGACAAACTCTACTTAATCGCTTGGAATTCTTCAATATCTCATAATGAACTGCTAAATGATACTGTATATAAGGCTGCTTATGTTGCCAAAAACATATTAGAAAATTATGATGATATTGAAAGTTTTGGTTATTGGCAAATATCAGATTTTAACGAAGAAGTAAAGATAAGAAACCGATTATACCATGGTGGACAAGGCTTTTTCACATATAATCGAATAAAAAAATCTCACTATTACGTTTTTGAAATGCTTAATAAACTTGGTGATAGATTACTTGGAAAAGGAAATGGCTTCTTTATAACTGCAGATGGAGAGTCGATTCAAATAATTCTATATAATTATCAACATTATTCAAAATTATATGCATCTGGTGAAGTATTCGATATGACTTTTAAGGATAGATATACACCATTTCCAAAAGCGAATACATTAAAAGTAGTTCTTCCACTTACAAATCTTTCGGAAGCTAGCTATCAATTAACAGAAACTGTTGTAAATAAGAACCATGGAAGTTCTTTTGATAAATGGCTTGAATTAGGAGCTCTGCCCTTAGAAAGTAAAACTGATATTGAATATTTAAAATCTGTATCACTTCCAAAAATTCAGAAAAAAATATTACATTCAGAAAATAACTCCTTAACAATAACTGCCGAATTGGAGCCTCATGAAGTACGTTTAATTGAAATTAAACCTCTTTATGAAGATTTAGCATAATCATTCATAAAATAATTTATATTATTAATTGCAAAATTAAATTGTATTAAATTTAATTTAGTGCTATACTTAATTCATGAAGAAAATAAAAATTTTAGAAAAAAAGGTGATTATTATGAAAGTTAACTTTCAAGAAAAATATAAATTATTTATTGGTGGTCAGTGGCAAGATGCCTCAGACAAAGCTACAATAAAAACTTACAATCCAGCTACTGGTGAATTTTTAGCTGAAATTGCAGATGCATCAGAAAAAGATGTAGATGATGCGGTAAAAGCTGCAAGAAAAGCTTTTGCTACATGGAGTAAAACTACTCCAGTTGAAAGAGCAGCTGTATTAAATAAAATTGCTGATATTATTGATGAAAATGCAGAATATCTAGCTACTGTAGAAACTATGGATAATGGAAAACCAATTAGAGAAACATCAGGTGCTGATATTCCATTAGCTTCAGATCATTTTAGATATTTTGCAGGAGTTATTCGTGCAGATGAAGGCTCATCATCAATGATAGACGAAAATACTTTAAATATAATCTTAAGAGAACCACTTGGTGTTGTAGGACAAATAGTTCCTTGGAATTTTCCATTTTTAATGGCAGCTTGGAAACTAGCTCCAGTATTAGCTGCAGGAGACGTTTCAGTTTTTAAGCCATCAAGTAGTACTTCACTAAGCGTATTAGAGCTTATGAGATTAATACAAGATATTATTCCAAGTGGTGTAATCAATGTAATTACAGGTAAGGGTTCAAAGAGCGGTGAATACTTACAACATAATAAAGGAATTGATAAATTAGCATTCACAGGATCTACAGAAGTTGGTAGACAAATTGGACTTGCTGCTGCAGAGCGTATCATCCCTGCTACTTTAGAGCTTGGCGGAAAATCTGCTAATATCTTCTTTAGTGATGCAAATATGGACCTTGCACTAGAAGGAATTCAATTAGGTATTTTATTTAATCAAGGACAAGTTTGTTCAGCTGGCTCTAGAATCTTTGTACAAGAAGATTTCTATGATGAATTCATGGAAAAAGCAATTAGTGCTTTTGAAAAAGTTAAAGTTGGAAATCCATTAGATCCTAACACTCAAATGGGTGCCCAAGTTAGTGAAGCTCAACTTAAGAAAATTCTTAAGTATATAGAAATAGGTAAGCAAGAAGGTGCTAAAGTAGCCACTGGTGGTGAAAGATTCATTGAAGGTGATGCTAAGAATGGATACTTTATGAAACCTACATTACTTACAGATGTAACTAATGATATGAGAGTTGCTAGAGAAGAAATATTTGGACCTGTTGGTGTTGTTATTAAATTTAAGACTGAGGAAGAAGTTATTGCCATGGCAAATGATAGTGACTACGGTCTAGGTGGTGGAGTATTTACTACAAACTTAAATCGTGCAATAAGAGTTGCTAGAGGTATAAGAACTGGCCGTGTATGGGTTAACACTTATAATACATTCCCTGCTGGAGCAACTTTTGGTGGATATAAAGAATCAGGAATCGGCAGAGAAACTCATAAAACTATATTAGAAGCTTATACTCAAAAGAAAAATATTATAGTTAATTTATCTGAAATCCCTGGTGGAATGTACGTAAAATAATATAAATTTTAAAAACTTACTTTTCACCAAATATATTCTTTATTATATTTATCATTTTGTGAATAATAATTTTATAAGTCTAATAGAAATGGCTGTTATTAACGGTTGATAAATCCGTTAATAACAGCCATCTTTTCATATTTTTTATGTTTTTAAACTTTTATAACTTTCTTGAAAATTTCATCTATATTATAAAAAACAGCTGATTTTATATTTTTTCTATATTTTATAAAATCAGCTTTATAATCGAGTAGGAGGTAGACAATTATTTTGTCTACCGACCTCTCACACCACCA
>ERZ810019.115-NODE-115-length-24360-cov-17.9124_pt1 | contig 24360 bp, 17 predicted proteins | sample MGYA00520494_ERZ810019 | MGnify/ENA primary metagenome ERZ810019 (study PRJEB31588, sample SAMN03398862) | human gut metagenome | study: EMG produced TPA metagenomics assembly of the PRJNA231909 data set (A prospective, longitudinal analysis of the... | reverse complement strand
TGTGAAATACAATAAAGTCTGTTTATTACAATAAAGTTTGTTTATTACAATAAAGTTTGTTTAAAATACTAATAAAGAATACTTTTTGTTAAAACTATTTAACGAGAAGTATTTTTTTATTGTTGTTCTAAAATTCAAGGTGTATTGCAATGAAAAGTGTAACTAATAATAAAAGGTGTTTAAAAATTAAGAATGAATAAATATATAATTATATTCTAAGAATTAATTTATAACTTAGATTTAAATAAATGAATGATTTTTGATTTAGTATCAATCATTTTTAGATATAAAATCTCTAGAATCGCTTGAACCTGTTGTTCTAGGCTTTAGATTTTACTATTTGTTGTAGTATTATCTAAAGCCTTATTTTATGGGATTTTTTAATAGTTAAAAATTATTTAGTATTATTATATTTTATAAAATTTTAGGTGTGTTGTGTTATGGTTGTGTTATTTCTTCAATAACTTACAAAACTAGTTCTTCTATTTTTATATAAGATTATAAAAATGTACATTGAGCTTTAGAGTTTTAGGATAAGTTATGGTGAACTGTATCATAAGTGAGTGTAAAATATATTTCTAGTAGTGTATCTACAATATAAATATAGAGTTATATGAAATAATTAGAGGGATTTAACAAAAAATACATTGACATATATTTCATAATGCTTTACAATAAACTTAAAGAAAACGTTTTAGGAGGTGAGTAGATGCCTTGTTCAATAAGAGATGTTGCTAAAAAAGCTAAAGTTTCAGTTGCAACAGTCTCAAAAGCTCTAAATGGATATCAAGATATTAGTGAAGAAACTAGAAAACATATTCAAGAGGTAGCAGATGAATTAAATTATATTCCTAATGCAAGTGCTAGAAATTTATCTGCTAAAAACATAAAAAATGTAGCTATAATAGCCTCAGGATTGATTGAAGAAGATCAGATTGATGAGTTTTCAATGGCTTTAATTAAAGGAGCATATAAGTATATTTCTAATCTAGATATGACAATTGCTATGTATTCGATTACTAGTGAAGATCAAGAGAAAAGAAGTTTTGATCAATTTTGTAAAGAATATTCATTATCTGGAGCATTAATAATGGGACTTAAAACAACGGATAATTATTATAAAAATTTAAAGCAATCTAAAATACCTTATGTAACAATTGATGTAAAAGTTGATAGTAGAGTAGGTGGAAGTGTAGTAACAGATGATGAAAAAGCCTTTGAAGAAATAACACAATATGTAATTGATAAAAATCACAAAAATTTAGTTTTGATATATGGTAGGAAATCAGCATTTGTTACTTTAAATCGTGAAAAAGGATTTAAAAATGCATTACGAAGAAATAACATAGATTTTAAAAATGTAACAAAAATTTATTCTGAATTTATGGAAGAAGAAACCTATTCTCAAGTTAAAAAATTATTGATTGAAAATGGAAAAAATATAGGAACAGCATTTATATGTATGAGTGACTTAATGGCATTTGGAGCAATAAGAGCAATCAAAGAATGTGGGTATAAGATACCAAAAGATTTTTCAGTTACTGGATATGATGGTATGAGCTTTATAAAATATGTTGAACCAAATATAACTACAGTAAATCAAAATATGGTTCAAAAAGGATATGAAGCAGCCAAATTATTAAGCGATATGGTAGAGAATAATTCGGAATCTAAGAGTATAAATGTAGATTATCAGCTTGTACTTGGTGAATCAGTTAAAAAATTATAGTATTTATTTTAGTAGGATTTAAAAACCTACTTTTTAAATAAATGTTTTTAAAACGTTTTCGAAATAATTAAAAGGGAGAGATGATGTATGAAAAAAAGACTATTATCAATGATTTTAAGTGGAATTTTAGCTGTTGGTATGTTTGGGTGTGGAGTAAAGGAACAAAGACAATCAAGCAAAAGTGCAGATGGGGAAATAAAAGTAACATTCCCCACATATATGGCAGGTGAAAATGTTGGTGCTACTTTTTTTATACCTCAAATAGAAAGATTTAATAAAAAATATGATGGTAAGTATGAAATCGTTATTGAGGAAGTCCCACAAGCATCTTATTCAGAAAAAATAAAACAATTAGCACAACAAAATAAACTACCTGTCATTGTACATTCGCCAGGATCTGGAGGGATAGACTTACAATGGTTCAAAAATGTAGTTATAGCTAATGATATGGCGTATGATTTGACTTCTTTTGCAGAAAGTCATCCAGAAACTACTGCAAGATGGAATGAGGAATCAATAAAATATTCTACAATAAATGGAAAATTAGTGGCAAAACCACTAGCTGTAATAAGGCCTGTTGGATTATATTATAATTCGTCGATGTATGAATCAGATAAGAATATTAAAGATCAAACTATGGACGAGTTTATAGGTGGATTAGGAACAAACTTAATTGCTTTTCAAACAGCAGATAATGCATGGACAACAGGATTATTATTATCTGCAATAATTGCTAATCAAGATGGCGGATCAGAATTACTTAATAAGTCAGTTGATGAAAAGTTATATGATTATACAGATCCTATAATAGTTAAATCAGTTGGAATACTACAAAAATTGATGCAAAGCAATGGAGCTTCGAATACTGTTGGTGCTGCATATGCAGATGCTGCTAATGCTTTTATGAGTAAACAAGCATCTATAATTTGTAATGGTTCTTGGATGGCTTCTGAATTTGGAGAAGATTCATCTGATAAATGGGGCAATGGTTTTAATGGTGCAGATGTTAAAGCAACTATTTATCCAGGAAATATCGCATTAGTAAATACAAATACTTTTGGTGAGTTCTGGATTTCAAATTCAGCAACAGATAAAGAGAAAGAACTAGCTGAGGCATTTTTAGAGTTCAGAGATTCTAAAGAAGAAATAGAAGCATTAATATTAGCTGAGGGTGGAGTATGTACTGGAATAGAATATTCAAATAGTTTTCTTGATAAGCAAAAGGAAACACCTGTTTTATTTGAACTTGCAGAAAGTATTGATGATACTACAAAATATTCAGCATCGATTCTAGATGTAATGCCAGCTTCACTAGCTGATGTTGAGTTTGGAAAGCTACTACCTAAGTTAATAGATAATACTTTAACAGCAGAACAATTTTGTGTAGAACTTACTAAAAAGGCAGAAGAGGCTAAATAAAAATTACAAGCATATTAATGAAATTTAAAAGTTATTAAAATAACTTTTAAATTTCATACCCAACAATATACTAAAAAGTAGAAGGGAATGATAAAAATGAAAAAGATAGAAATAAGTAAGATGGAAAAAAGAAATTTTAAATGGATATATCTATTTTTATTACCATCTGTAATAATTTTTATTATGTTTTATTTGAACCCTATTGTAACTGTTTTCACAACTTCGTTAACCAGGTGGGATGGATTTAATGCACCTAAATTTATAGGTTTAAATAACTTTATAGAAATGTTTAATAGTGAAACTTTCATTATGTCATTAAAAAATTTATTATATTGGTCATTAATTGCAGCTACCATACATGTTATATTTGGTGTATTAATTGCATTTATATTATATAAGAAACCAAAAGGATGGAAGTTCACAAGAGCTGTATTTATGATTCCAAATGTAATATCGGCAGCTGCATGGGCATTAATATATAAATTTATATTTAATGATGATATGGGAGTTTTAAATAATATAATAAGGATTTTTAATCCAGATTTTCATGTTCAATGGTTTTATCAATCACCATATGCGTTTTGGGCTGTAGCACTTACTTGGATGTTCTATTCCGTTATAGTTACATTAATTGTACATAATGATTTAATGTCTATACCAGAAGAAATTTTAGAGGCAGCTAGAATTGATGGAGCTACTGAGTGGAGAATAATTATGAAAATACAATTACCACTTTGTAGAAATTCTATTGGTACAGGAGTTATATGTGCAGTTACAGCAAGAATTGCTATGTATGAACAAATAGCATTAACAACTGCAGGAGGTCCTGGAAATGATACTATGAATATTCCATTGATACTTGTTAATTCAATTAGTGATATGAAATATGGTTATGCAAATGCAAATGGTGTAATTATGTTCATAATTGGACTAATTATTTTAGCCTTAGTTAATAAAATATTCAAAATGAACGAAAGTGTTTATTAAAGGAGTGTGAGTGTATATGAATTTTTATAAAGTTTTAGGAAAAATATTTATGTATATGGTTATGATATTCACAATAATAGTATCAATTTTCCCAATAATTTGGGTAATTATGTCTGCATTTAAAACGAACTCACAAATTTTGGGAAGTCCATTTTCATTACCAACAACAATAAGTTTTGAACCATTTGCATACTTGTTTGATAAATATAACTTTTTAAGATATGCTATTAATTCTTTAGTTATTTGTTCAGTTTCTACATTAGTATCATTATTGTTTTTTTCTATGGGAGCATATGTTATTGCTAAATATAACTTTCCAGGAAAAAATTTAATATTTATACTTTTTACAATTACACTTCTAGTTCCAGCACAATCAAAAGCTCAACCCATATTTTCTTTAATAATGAAATTAGATTTATATGATAATATTTGGGGAGTTACTCTTGTTTATTTATCAATGGGACTAGCTATGTCAATGTTTATTTTAAAGTCAACTTTTATGGCAATTCCTAAATCTTTAACTGAGGCAGCTACTATTGATGGAGCTGGATTTTTTACAGTGTTTTGGAAAATAAACTTACCTTTGGCTAAAAACGGATTAGCGACAGCAGGTATCTTGATGTTCTTAAATAATTGGAATGAATATTTCTATGCTTCATTGCTTACATCAAGTGATTTAAATAGAACTTTACCATTAGCATTACAATTCTTTAATGAATCATTCTCTTATGATTATACAAAATTATTTGCAGCGTTAACGCTTGTAGTTTTACCAGGAATAATAATTTATATATTTGCACAAAATCAAGTTCAAACTAGTGTTGCAGCAACAGGAGTAAAGTAATATAAAAATTGGGTATAGTATGAAATTAATGATAATCTAGTAAATTAAAAAACATTAATTTTAAAAAAGAGTATAGTAAAAATGTTTAAATATTTTTAGTTTTATAAATAAGAATTATTGATTATATATTCTTTAAAAAGCATCTTTTTTATTATTGATTGAATAATTTCTCAACCTATTAGATATACAATGGAGGATAAAATTTATGGAGAATTTAATTTATAATTATGGTAAGAATGAAGAAAAAAATTGGATAATAACAGAAAGAATTTTTGATAATAGATATTTAGGAAAATGTGAATCAATATTTACTCAAGGAAATGGTTACTTAGGAGTAAGAAATTCCTTAGATGAAAGCTATATAGGAGAAAAAAGAAATTTATTTGTGACAGGAACTTTTAACAAAGCCTCAGAAGATGAAGTAACTGAATTACCAAACTTTCCTGATGTAACTAACATAGAGATTAGTATAAATGGAAGGAGATTAAATTTAAATTATGGAGAAGTTAAAGATTATAGCAGATCAATTAATTTAAGAACTGGAGAGTCGACTAGAAAATTTATATGGTGTGGAGAAAATGGATTAGAAACTAAATTTACATTTAAAAGATTTGTTTCTTTAGAAAATGAACATTTAATAGCATCATCAGTAGAGATTGAAAATAATAAGGATATTAATTTAGTAATAACAACTGGTATAAATGGAGCAGTGACTAATAGTGGTGCTCAGCATTTTCATAAAATAGAAAGAAGAATTTATGAGAATTGCTTTATGGAATATTTAAGTGAAACATCTCAATCAAAAGTACTAGCTGCAATACATTCAACTTATTTATGTAGTTGTGATGATATAGAAATATTACCTATTATGGGAAGAAGAACTTTATTGAATAAAATATCAACAAAAGTAAAAGCAGGTAAGAAGTTTAAGTTTGAAAAGATATCTGATATAAGAAGTGATAGGGATAGAGATTTAATCGAATTTAATAAATGTGAAGTTAAAGAAGCTTTAAAAGAACGTGGATTAATTTCAATAAAAGAAGCATATAAAAAAGGGTATGATATTCTCTTAAAAGAATCTACTGAAAAATGGAATGAGTTTTGGAAATATAATGACATAGAAATTGAGAGTGAAGTTGAATTCGATCAATTAGCTATAAGGTTTGCATTATATCATTTAAATATAATGGTTAAGCATGATGATAATAGAGTGGGAATAGCTGCTAAGGCTTTATCAGGAGAAGGATATAAGGGGCATTCTTTCTGGGATACAGAAATATTTATTTTACCTTACTTCATATTTTCTAATCCTAAAACAGCAAGGACCCTTTTGGAATATAGATACAAATGTTTAGATGGGGCTCATAAAAAAGCAATGGAATATGGATATGAAGGTGCAATGTATCCGTGGGAATGTGCTTGGATAGATGATGGAGAAGTAACACCATTATCAGGTGGAGCAGATGTTATTACTGGAGAAGAGTCAACGATATTGACAGGTATTTTAGAACAGCATATAACAGCTGATATTGCATATGCTGTATGGCAATATTATAAAGTAACAAATGATTTGGATTTTATGGAAAAGTACGGATATGAAATGATTATTGATACAGCTAAATTTTGGGCTAGTAGAGTAGAATTTAACAATGAAAAAGATAGATATGAAATAACTAATGTTATAGGTCCAGATGAGTATAAAGAACATGTTGATAATAATGCTTATACAAATTATATGGCAGTTTATAATATGAAACTAGCATTAAAAGTTATTGATGAAGTATTTATTAGTAATAAAAATACTTATGATAAATTAAATGATAAGTTAAATTTAGATAGTGTTAAAAATAATATAAACAAATGTATTAAAAAAGTATATTTACCTTTACCAAATGAGGCAGAAATAATACCACAAAACGATACTTATTTAAATTTAAAGAGATTAGATTTAAATAAATATAAAAATTGCACAGAAGTATTAACTATTTATAATGATTTTAATATGGAAAAATTAAATGAATATATGGTATCGAAGCAATCAGATTTAGTAATGCTGTTATTTGTATTAGAAGATTTATTTGATATTGATATTAAGAAGAAAAATTTAATTTTCTATGAAAATAAAACATTACATGATTCTTCATTAAGTAAATCAACACATATGATTTTAGCAAATGATTATGAATTATATGATTTGGCAGACAATTTATTTGAAGGAGCAATGACTATAGATTTAGGGAATAATATGAACTCTTCTAATGAAGGTATTCATAGCGCATCTATGGGGGGAATATGGCAATGCGTTGTTATGGGATATGGAGGCTTAAGATTAGCTGATGATGAATTAAGAATATTACCACATTTACCACAAAAATGGAATAAGCTTTCTTATTCAATAATGTGGAAAGGGAATTTAATAAAAGTAGTAGTTACTCAAAAAAAGATAGAAATAACTAATAATGGATTAGATAAAGTAAAGATTACTACTTTTGATGATGTTATAGAAATAGAAAGTACTTCAACTATAGCAATTGAATTTTAAGGAGCGTTTTATGAGATATAATGGAATAATTTTTGATTTAGATGGGGTTATTTGTCACACAGATAAATATCATTATAAAGCATGGAAAGAAGTAGCTGATGAATTAAATATATATTTTGATGAAGTTATTAATAATAGACTTAGAGGAGTAAGCAGAAAGGAAAGTTTTGATATAATACTTGAAAATTATGATGGAGTATTAAGTGATGAAGAAAAATTAAAGTATGTAAATAAGAAAAATGAGATATATAAAGTATTACTGAATGATATGAGTGAAAATGACTTATCATTTGAAGTTAGGGATACTTTACATGAATTAAAAAATAAAAATATTAAAATGGCAATAGGTTCATCTAGTAAGAATGCTAAAAAAATACTAAAAAAAGTTGGGTTAAAAGATTTTTTTGATGTTATAGTGGATGGAAACGATATTAGTAATTCTAAGCCTAATCCAGAAGTATTTTTGAAGGCAAATGAAAGATTAGGTGTTGAAAAAAATAAATGTCTTGTTATTGAAGATGCTGTAGCTGGAGTTAATGCAGCATTAGCTGGCAATATAGATGTTGCAGCTATAGGTGATGCAATACAATGTAATAGAGCGAATTATAAATTATATTCTTTTAAAGATATATTAAATATTATATAGAAAGTAGGAAATTTGTATATGAGTAATGTAGAAAGAGCTTGGTGGAAAGAAAGTGTAGTTTATCAAATATATCCAAGAAGTTTTAATGATAGTAATAATGATGGGATTGGAGATATAAATGGTATAACTGAAAAATTGGGATATTTACAAGATTTGGGTGTTGATGTTATATGGTTATCACCAATTTATAAATCACCTAATAGCGATAATGGATATGATATAAGTGACTATCAAGCTATAATGAATGAATTTGGTACAATGGAAGACTTTGATAAAATGTTAAAAAAAGCTCATGAATTTAATATAAAAATAGTTATGGATCTTGTAGTTAACCATACATCAGATGAACATTATTGGTTTACTGAAAGTAAAAAGTCAAAAGAAAATCCTTATCGTGATTATTATATTTGGAGAGATGGTAAAAATGGAAAAGAACCAAATAACTGGGGGTCTTGTTTTTCGGGATCAGCATGGGAATATGATAAAGAAACAGAAATGTATTATTTACACTTATTCTCAAAGAAGCAACCAGATTTGAATTGGGACAATCCTAAAGTTAGAAAAGAAGTATTTGATATGATGAAATGGTGGTTAGATAAAGGTGTAGATGGGTTTAGAATGGATGTTATTAGTTTAATTTCTAAAAAGCCTAATTTACCTGATGGAAAGATGGGGATTAATGGATACGCTGACTTTAATGAAGCAGCTAATGGTCCTCATGTACATGAATATTTAAGGGAAATGAGAAATAAGGTTTTAAACAAATATGATATACTAACAGTTGGAGAATGTAGTGGAGTTACATTAGAAGAAGCTAAGAAATATGCTGCAGCTGATAATTCAGAGCTAAATATGGTATTTCAATTTGAACATATGGAGTTAGATTCAGATGAAAGAGGAAATAAGTGGACTGATAAAAAGATTGACTTAGTTGAATTAAAAGGCATTTTAACAAAGTGGCAAAAAGGGTTAGAAGGAACAGGATGGAATAGCTTATATTGGTGCAATCATGATCAGCCTAGAATTGTTTCTAGGCTTGGAGATGATACTAAATACAGAGAGTTATCTGCTAAGATGTTAGCAACATGCTTACACTTCATGCAAGGTACCCCTTATATTTACCAAGGTGAAGAGTTAGGAATGACCAATATCACTTTTAGTGATATTTATGACTATAGAGATTTAGATAGTATTAATGCCTATTATGAATTAACTAATAAAGGTATTTTTTCAAAAGAAGAGATGTTAAGGTATATAAATATAAAGAGTAGAGATAATGCAAGAACACCAATGCAATGGGATGATTCAGTTAATTCAGGTTTTTCTGAACATGAACCTTGGATTAAGGTGAACCCTAATTATACAGAAATCAATGCTAAAGAGCAAGTTTCAAGAGAATCTTCTGTGTTTAATTATTATAAAAATTTAATTAAGCTAAGAAAAAATAATCCTATAATTGTCTATGGTATATATGATTTATTATTAGAAGATTCTAAAGAGATATATGCTTATACTAGAAGCTTAGATAACAAAAAATTATTAGTAGTATGCAATTTTACTAATGAATTTGTAAAATTCAATATTCCAGATGAGTTTACCAATGGTAAAATATTAATTTGTAATTATGAAAGTAATGTTATGCCTATAAATGAATTAAAACCATATCAAAGTATTGTAATTGAGATATAGCATATATTGTAATTAGATTTTAGAAGCGTCCTATTCAGATATTGTCTATATAAAAATAATATTGGTTTAGAGTACACTTTAAATAAACAATATGAAAAACATATAAAAGTTGATTTAGAGTTGAATAATATATTTACAAATACTTGTTTATATAAGTTAGAAACTTTAAGTAAACGAACTTTCAGTTATATATTTATTTGTGAATAAAAGATATATAAAATAATTTTTAAATATATATTTTTAATAAAATTAAATAGTGTTATACTTTAAGTAAGTTCTTTCTTATATGATGTATAAATAGAAATATTATTATGTCACATAAAAAAGAACTTATTTTTTTATAATTAGATTTTAAGAAGTGTGTTTATTATTATACATATATGTTGATAATCTAATTATATATACTAAATTTATTGTAATAAGGAAGTGGGATTGGGATGGCTAAGAGAAAGAGAGGTTTTACTAAAGAAAAATATGAAAAATGGTTAAAAGAAAACAGAGGCAGTGGGGATGGCTCTAAATATAAACCATGGCTAACAATTCAAGATGTACCATCGATAGGTAAGTGTTCTAGAGTGAAAGGAATAAAAACTAATAGACAGCATGAATTTTTTTCTAATAGTGAAACTAATTATTTTTATATTGTAGATTTCTCAGATAATGTAGTTGATGTTAAAGAACAATTTCCTCTGCTACCAATTGAAGAAACTTTACTTATAGCAGAGGAATTAGGAATAAAACATCCGACAGATCCTAATTCAAAAGAACCTACAGTAATAACTACAGATTTTTTATTAAAATTGAGAGATGGTACAATTCTTTGTAGGACTATAAAACAATGTAATGACTTAACAAAGCGTCAAATAGATAAGTTTGAAATAGAGAGAAGATATTGGGATAAAAAAGGTATCAGTTGGAAGGTAGTAACTGAAAGAAACATAGATAAAGTTATGGCTAATAATATAGAATTAGTTTATCAATTTTATGATTTGCAAACGATTAAAGGATTTGAAAAGCTTAATATAGAACAAATAAAAGAATTAGTATTAGACTTTAAAAAATATATATTGGGAAAGTCCATAATTAGAGAGAAAGCATCTGATTTTGAAGAACAAATGTTACTAGAAAGTGGCTGTGGAATTTCAATTTTTAAGCATTTAGTTATAACAAAGCAGGTTTATATTGATATGTTAATACCTATAAGCATAGATAAAGAAATATTAATTTTGGAAAGGGAGGAATGATACATGAATATATGTGAAAACCTGGTTCTTCAAAATATAAACGATGATTCTAAAATAAGAATAATTTATATTGATAATGTTTCTGATATATGCTTTTTTGTTAATTTAACTGGTCAAAGTGCAATCCCTAAGTTTGTTCAATTAACACATATAGAAAGGTTAATTAATGAAGAAATATTTATAATTGTTATTGATCCGTATGCAAAAATTATTGATGAAACAAACATTTCTGATAAACAAAAAAATATAAGAAATAAAAAATGGGACATAGTTAAATATATATGGGAAGATAATAAGATAGATTTTTTAAATAAAAAATCTAGAAGTACTATAATAAAAAATGCGGCAATAACATTTAATTGTAATGAATATTATGTAAGAAGAACACTAACAGTATTTTTACAAAAAGGAATGAGCAAAAATTCATTGCTTTTAGAGTATAACAATTGTGGAGGAAAAGGAAAAATAAGAAAATCATTAGGAAATAAAAGAGGAAGGAAAAGAAGAAATGAACGAGATGGACAAATAATTGAAGGTATAAATATTGATGAAGTAAATGCAAATATAATAAATGCATCAAGAATATCATTTTATTTAAAATCTCAAAAAAAATCACTGGCTGAATCATATAGATATATGCTTAGAAAATTTTATTCAGATAAATATATAGAAAATGGAATTGAAAAAATAGTAGTTTGGGATAAGGCTAGAATACCTACATATAGACAATTTGTATATTGGGTTCATTATTTTGAAAGTGAAAAAGAAAACATAATTAAAAGGGAAAGTAAGAAATATTATGAATTACATAATAGAGAATTATTAAGTGACTCAATGGTCGGAACATTTGGTCCAGGACATAGATATCAAATTGATGCAACTATTGCAGATGTGTATTTAGTAAGCTCGGTTGATAATACTAGAATAATAGGAAGACCAGTAGTGTATTGTGTTATCGATGTGTTTTCACGATTAATTTGTGGTTTGTATATTGGATTAGAAGGTCCAAGTTGGCTTGGAGCTATGATGGCATTGGATAATGTTGTTGAAGATAAAGTTATGTTTTGCAAGAAATATGGAATAGATATAACAGATGAAGAATGGCCTAATAGCTTTTTACCTGAAAAAATCTTAGCAGATAGAGGGGAATTCGAAGGTTATAATGTAGAAAATTTAATTAATAATTTAAATATCAAAATTGAAAATACATCTCCATATCGTGGAGACTTAAAGGGGATTGTTGAAAGATATTTTAGGACTATTAATGAAAAAATTAAACATATGACACCTGGAGCTATATATAAAGAATATAGGGAAAGAGGGGAGAGAAATTATGCATTAGATGCAAAGTTAAATTTGTTTGAATTTTCAGCTATTATAATCTATGAAATACTGTACCATAATAATAGCATTGTAGGAGGATACACACTTTCAAATGAAATGATTAAAGATAATATAAAACCTATACCTGCTGCAATTTGGGAATGGGGATTAAAGAACAGACGATGTGGATTTAAATATGTAAATCAGGATGTTGTTAGGTTAAATTTAATGTATAAAAAACAAATTTCAATAACAAGAAAAGGTTTACAATTTAATACTAAACTTTATTATAGCTGTGAGAAAGCATTAAAAGAAGAATGGTTTATAAAAAAATTGAACCAACGAATAAATATTGTTTATGATCCAAGAAATATGAATCATATATATATACCTATAAATGAAGGGAAAAGTTTTATTGTATGCAATTTATTAGAAAAATGCTATCAGTATAAAGAGTTATCTATAGATGAAATTACATTTTTGAATGAATTAGAAAATGAAAGTAAGAAGGAATATATTGATGAACAAAATCAATGGGATATAAGTAAGATTGATTCTATAGAAAAAATAATTAGTAATGCTAAAGCTAGAAAGAGTATAAGTAGAGAATCTGATTCTAAAAAGTTACGAGGAATAAGAACAAACAGATTACATGAAAAAGAAAAGCGAAGAGAAACAGAAGGATTTGTATTAGTAAATAAGAACAATGATATAACAAATGATGATAAGAATGTCTTAATTAAAGAAAATACTGGGTATACATCAGCTATGAATTTATTAAGAAAAGTGAAAGGAGAAAAAATTAATGAGTAATGTTGGGTTTGAGATACAGCCTATTTTGAAAGGTAAAATAATATACAATCCGGAATATAATAAACAAGTAATTAAAGAATATCAGAACAACCCATGTATTGAAGCATTACCTCCAATATTTGATGATGAATTTGTTATTAGAAATCTTATGAATTATCCTAATGTTAAGTCTACTCAAAGAATAAAAAACAAAAACATAAAATATCATATGATAAAAAGCATTAAAGATTATTATCAGCCATTGAGGTGGCATATGGAAATTGAACATAAATTATCGTGCTTAATAAGAAGGAGCTATATAGCAAGAAATCCAGCATCTAAAGAATATTTGCAAAGGATTAGATTAATATTAGAAGTTCTTTCAGACAAAGAAGGAACTAAAAATCAAATAGAATTTGATGTTTGTAATAAATTATCAGAGAAGTTTAAATATATTTCTGAAACTACAAGATCATCTGCTGAATGTTTTAGTATTATAGGTGTAAGTGGAATGGGAAAAAGCTGCGCAATAGAAAAATTATTATTAATGTATCCACAAGTAATTATTCATAGAAAATATAAAGGGAAGCCATTAACTAGAACACAAATAACTTGGCTAAAAATAGATTCGCCTTATGATGGGTCAATAAAAACATTTTGTAAAATGTTTTTTAAGGCGTTAGATGATGTTTTGTTAACCACTAATTACTATAATACGTTTGCAGGATATAGAAATTCTGCTGCAACCATGATGATTCATATGGCTCATTTAGCAAGTCTTCATTCTATTGGAGTTTTAGTAATAGATGAGATGCAGCATTTAATTAATTACAAGAATAGTACCAGTGAAATATTAAATTTCCTTGTCACACTTATTAATACTATTGGGATATCAGTTGTTCAGGTTGGAACACCTAAATTAAATAATGTTCTAAGTAAGGGATTAAGAGAATTACGAAGAGCAGAAGAAAGTGGATGTGTATTTTGGGATAGAATGAATGAAGATGATGAATGGGATTTCTTTATTGAAAATCTTTGGGAGGAACAAATCCTTGATAATTATACGCCTATTAATGATGAACTAAAAAAAGCAATGTATTATGAAACACAAGGAATAACAGCAATAGTAATCAATTTATTTATGTTAGTGCAGGCACAGGCTGTGTTTAATAATACAGAAAAGATAACAGTAGAATTAATACATCAAGTAGCAAAGAATGACTTGAAATTAACTAATAAAGTAATAGAAGCAATAAGGACTGGTAACTTAGAAGAAATGGCAAATTATGAAGACATTTCTATAGAAGTTGAAAACGCTTTGGAAAGCAAACAAAAACAGGAGCAGCAAAGAGCAAGGATAAGAGAATTGTCAAATCAATATAAAGAGAAGATTGATTTGAATAAAAAGGTGAGCAAAGAAAATTTAATGGAAGGAATACTATCAATTGATATATTTTCAGAAATAAAATATGAAAAATTAGAAAAAATAGTTGAAAAAGTTTTAAAAGAAAGCAGTGTAAATCAGGAACTAGGCGAATTAAAGAAACAGATTATTAAGGAAATAATGAAAGAGGATAATGATGAGCCTGAAATTAAAGCTAAAACAGATATTAAAAATAGGAATCACAAAATTAAGGATAAAAAAGATTTAAGATATTTATACAGAAAAGCAATTAAACAAAATAGACATATATATGATTTATTAAAAGAAAATGATTATATAGCTAATCCGTTAGAAGAGCTATATTAATTAAAAGGAGAGATTTTTTGAGTTTGTTTTTTCCAGAACCATATGAGGATGAAATCCTATATAGTGTTATTTCAAGATATCATTATTATATAGGAAATACAAATGTTAAGAATACATTTAAAGAACTTTTTGGAAATATAAATAAGGTTCCAACAATTGAGCTAGGAGGGAATATAACAGAAATTTGTAAACTTATAAATAATCCTAAATATAATGAAGAATATCTAATATGGAATCATACAAACTTGCCATTTTATTATCCATTTTTAAATATTAGTAATCAAAATAAGATAATAGAAATGATGAAAAGGAATAATGCACAAGGTATTTATGCTAAGATAGGAATTGTAGCTGGTGGAATATGTAGAAAAAAAGATTTATATTATTGTCCAGAATGTGCAAAAGCTGATTTGAAGAACATTGGAGAAACATATTTTCATAGAGTACATCAAATTCCTGGAGTTAAGGTTTGTCCTGAGCATCATTGTTTATTAGAAAAATATATGGAGGGAACATACAATAAAAAAAGAATAAATTTTTTAAGGATATCAATAAAAGATTTGAAATTAAATCCTAAGTATGAAAAAGATTCAGAAATTAATAATGTATTAATAATAGTTGCAGAAAGTTGCCAATATATATTAAATAATAATATTAAAAATATAAATTATAATGATATTATGCAAAGATATAAAGAAATACTTAAAGATAAGGAGTTTCTTACTGTTAACAAGAGAGTAAGACAAAAAAAACTTATTTTATATTTGAATGAATACTATAGTAATAAGATATTAAATATTTTTGATTCTAAATTAAATGATAAGGAAAGTAACTGGTTAAAAATAATGCTAAGAAATTCTAAAGAATTTGTGCATCCTATTAGGCATATATTATTTATAATATGTATATATACTGATATAAAATCTTTTATAAATTTTAAAGAAAATAATTCAAAATATATATGGCCTTGTTTGAATAAAATATGTAAATATTATAAGGAAAATATAATTACAGATATAATTATAACCAGTGATTATAAGTCTAGAAAACCTGTAGGAACTGCTGAATGCCCATATTGTGGTTTTAAATATTCACGAAAAATAATGGATAATAACAGAATTAATGAATTTGGTAGAGTTAAAGATTTTGGACATTTATGGTGTGAAAAATTAATAGAAATATTAGAAAGCAAGCAATATAATGTGAGTAATATTGCGAAGATTATGGGGTGTGACTATAAAACAGTTGTTAGATATGCAGGAATACTTGGTAAAAGAGATCTTATAGATAGCAAGATAACGTTTACTAAGAATGTACAAATAATAAAGGATAAAAGCTATGAGCTTCAATATTTGCAAGATATTTTAAAATATAAAAAGTATCATTTTAAAAGTACACGTACTGATATTAGAAAAGCATTGAACAAACAATATGCATGGCTGTATAAGAATAATAAGAAATGGTTATTTGATAATTTGCCTAAGAGTAATAACAATTATATTTGCAGAATAAATGATAGAGTAAATTGGAATAAACGTGATGAAGAGATATTATTAAAAATAAAAAAAAATTATGTAAAGATAATGAAAAGCGATGAGAAGATTAGAATTACTAAATCAATGTTTGGAAGGTTTCTAGGTATTTCAGCATTATTAGATCACAATTTGGATAAAATGCCGAAGACAGAAAAGTATTTATTAGCAATTAACGAATCGATTGAGCAATATCAGGAAAGAAGAGTAAAAAAGATATGCCGTCATTTCTTTAAGGAAAGAATAACAATAAGAAGATGGAAAATAATGCGAATTGCTGGATTGAAAAATAATTGTTCATCAAAAGCTATTAAAATAATAAATTATTATATTAACAAGCAATTAAATCAGAGAATATAGTGAGGCAGTACTAATTTTTGTGGAAATAATTATAAGGGAGAGAAGATATGTTATATTTTTTTACAGACTTTTATGAGGAAGAAATTTTTTTTAGTGCAATAAATAGATATGGAATGTATAGTGGAAACTTAGGTGAAAGAAAGATTTCCAATGATCTTTTTGGTGTTGAAAGAATAAATACAAGAAAACTATTTCCAAGCTATTTAAATAGGTTTTCAAAAAATTTTGAAAAAGAGAATAGATATGATCCCCAATATATACTTAATAATCATACGCTGTTACCATTATACTTGCCATTTTTAAATGATAAAAGAATTAAGCTAGTAATTGAAGATATGAAAGGAGATAACCCTAATGCAATAAATTTAAGAATAGGTGAATTTAGTGGTGGCATTTGCAAAAGTATGGGGATGAGGGTATGCACTAAGTGTATTGAAGAAGATATAAATAAGTATGGAGAAGGGTACTTGTATAGAGAGCATCAAGTTCCTGGAAATATGGTATGTTATATTCATTCGACAATATTAAAAAGAGTTAAGACACATAAATATTCACGAAACAAAAAATATGACATAAGTAAAATTGAAGATGAAAATATAGTTGTAGATAAGCAGAATTTTGAAAAATTTAAAAATTTATCTGAAGATATACATAACATATTTAAAGCTAATAAAAATGATCTTAAATTTAATGACATATTACAAAAATATAAAGTTAGGCTAATTGAAAAAGGATTTGCTAGTGTAACAGGCGTTACGAATTGGAATAAAGTTAATAAAGAATTTGTAAGATTTTTTTCTAATGAATATTTAGAACTATTGGATTCAAATATAAATTTAGATGAGAAATTTATCTGGACAAAAAAATTATTTGAAAGAAATCTGTTAATTCATCCAATACGGCATATACTATTTATCCAATTTCTTTTTGGAAGTGTTAATGAATTAATTAAATATAAAAAGAAGAAATATGAGCCATTCGGAATTGGACCATGGCCTTGCTTAAATAAAGTGGCAAAGCATTATAAGCAAGATGTTATAAAGGAAGTAGTAATTTCGAATAGAAGTACTGGAGATAAACCATTAGGGATATTTGCATGTTCGTGTGGATATACTTATACAAGATCAGGTCCAGATAAGAAAAGTGCTGATAAATATGTGAAAAAAACTGTAAAAGAATATGGACCAATATGGGATCTAGCATTAAAGGATTATATATTAAAAGGTGAATGCTGTATTTCTCATTTGGAGCAACTAATGGATTGCGATGGAAAAACTATAGGAAAATATGCTAAAAAGTTAGGTGTTTTCCAATTATTAAATTCACGTATGAAAACAGATGAAGTAATAGAGAAAAGACGTAGATATGCAACAGAGTTGGAGGAAGAATACAAAAAAGATATACTTACATTTTTATCAAAAAATCCAGATAGCATAAGAAGTGAAATAGCGGAAAAACTGCAAAAACAATATGCTTGGTTGTATAGATATAGACGAGAATGGTTAAATTCAATATTACCTAAGCCAATAGATAACAATGCACATACAAGAGATATAAAAAGAGCTGTAGATTGGAGAAATAGAGACAAGCAGTTTTCTAAAATGGTAACTGAAGTTATTAATGAAATGAAAAAGGACAATAAGAGAATTACTATTTCAGGAATATCAGCAGTGATGAAATTTCCAATAAGAAAGTATTTACATAAGTTACCTAATACCATAAAAGTATTACAGCACAACAATATAAAAATATAAGTATGTGTATTCATATTGCAAAGTATTAAATAATTTCTATTGATATTATATTCTATATGGTATAATTTATATAAAATTCAATTAAATTCATACAAAGTTAGAAAGGTGGCTTACATATGTGGACAGATAATGCATCACAAATAGATATGTTATTCTATAAGCCGTATGCTGAAATAGTGTCAAATGTAGCAGTAGAAACAGATAGAGATCCTTTGACCATTGGCGTATTTGGATTATGGGGTGCTGGAAAATCAACATTGCTCAATTTAATTAGTCAAAATTATAAAGATAAAACTGGAATTATATGTGTAACTATTAATGCGTGGATGTTTGAAAGTTATGAAGATGCAAAGATTGCCATTATGGAAGCACTTTTAAGAGAATTAGAAGAGGCTGTTCCAAGCGAAGATGTAAAAAAGAAATTTAGGTCTTTACTTAAAAAAATGGATTTCCTTAAAGTTGGAACAAAACTTGTATCTACAGCTGCACCGATAGTTGCAAGTGTAGCATCGGGAACTCCAATACCATTGTTGTTGAATATTCCTCAAAATGCTAAAGAAATTGGAAAGACAATAAAAAATATCTCTGACTCAGTTCAGGATATTAAGGATAATTATATTAAAAATGATGAAGTCAAAACAGATAGTGTAGTAAATAATGTTAGAAAGTTTAGGAAAGAATTCCAATCAGCACTTGAAGATAAAGAAATTAAGCGAGTAGTTGTTTTACTTGATGATTTAGATAGATGTCAACCAGACAGAATAATTGAAACACTTGAAGCAGTTAAACTATTTTTATCAGTAGCTAAGTCTACTTTCATTGTAGCAGCAGATGAAAATGTTATTCAATATGCTATAAAGAAAAAATACCCGAAGTTAGATAATTTCAATATTGAGTTGGACAAGGAGTACATAGAAAAAATTATACAGCTTCCAATACAAATACCAGAATTATCTGCGAAGGATATTCAGAATTATTTGCTATTATTGGCGATGCAGAAGTATTTAAAAAATGAAAGTTTTGAAAAGTTGATTTCCAAAATAGAGGAGAAAAAACTTACAATTGGAGAAAATGTAATAAGTTTTGATCAAATAAAAGAAATAATTAGTGATGATATAGATTGTTATAATGAGGGAATGGAAAGTGAGTGCAAAGAGGTTGTGGAAGTAATCCTTCAAATAAGGGCTATTGTAGCACATACATTAAAAGGAAATCCTCGTCAAGCAAAAAGATTTCTTAATACATTTATTACAAAAAGGCAATTATCCAGGTTATATTATGGCAATGAACTTGATATGGGTATTATGGCAAAATTACTTGTATTAAATAAGCTTAGTCCGGAATTATTTAATAAGTTGAATGAATGGAATTCAACTTATGATACTGAAAATGAACAATTTAAGTTAATGCGTGAAGCGATTAATAATGACGATAATGAATCTGAGTATTATAAATGGTATAAACCACGTATTAAAGCTTGGGTCAATTGTCCTCCTGTGGATTTGGAAAATAAAAATTTAAACAAATATTTTTATCTTACAAGAGAAAGCCTTAATAAACAAGATGATATTGAATCTGATTTAAGTGAATCTAGCAGAAATATTTTAGAGAGAATTGGAAAGTTTAATCCTGGTTTAGCTAAGGGAATTATAACTGATATGAAGCTGCTACATCAAGATGATTTAGAAGATGTAATGAAGGTTGTTATTAAAAAGATTGCATCTGGAAATATTGAGTCAAATGTCTATGGCTTATTATTTAAAGAATTTTTAGAATACAGAAAAGAAGTTATTGAAGCTATACAAAAATGTAGTAGAAAAGTAGAGCCAGGTGATTTTGCTTGTTTGAAGAGCATGTATTCTATTGATGAAGAATTAGTGGGAGAATTAATAAACAATTTAGTAGAAAACAAACTTATGACAATAAAAATGAAAGAAAAAATTATTAAATAGGAGGATAATATGGGAACTTCAAAAGGATATATTGCACCTACAACAGTACATTGGTCTCAAGCTAAAAGAGCAGTAACAAGATATATTAAGCATGGAGATGGGGATTCTCGTGCAAATGCTGCGAGTAAATATGCAGCAGCAATGCATAATGATATAGAATCATCAATAAATTTTTCAAAATCGGTAGGCAGTATTTTATCATTTGCAAATGCTATTTCTAGTGGTAGTGTTAATGATGCATTGATTGATTTTAATAGAAGTGATTTAATTGGTAAATCATCTAATGAAATATATAATGAACTCATAGAAGGTATTACTAATTATGGAAACACAATAGAGGACTATTTATCAGCAGAAGCAATTAGAGCTGCTTTAAAAACACTAAATATAACAGATATAGAACAAATGAAAGATATAGATTCTGTTGTTCTGTTAAAGGAAATGCTGATTGAATATATTAAATTTAGTTTTGCATTTAGGTATGAAGAAAAAATACGAATGAAGAGGAATCCTACTGAAACAGAAAGATTATTAGTAGAAATGAATAAATATATTTCTAATGAATTACATAATAAGCTGAATTTGAAAGATATCAAAATGACTGATTTTAGTAAGATGCAAGCATCAGATATTGTAGAAAATTCTCTAAAAGATGCTTATCAGATATTTGAAATGTTTTATGAGGAGGCTTAGAAAATGAAATTTTGGATAGATAAAGAAAATGAAATGTGCCCTGATGATATATGGAAGGATTCTTATGTATTTACGTTAACAAGAGAAAAATATAGTACCATATTTACTGGAATTGCTGACACGTGGTATAGGATGGATTGCTTACAGATACCAGAGATATTTGAAGATTTATTTGTTATAGGAATTAGCATTTTTGCTTTGGACAAACGCATATCAAGACGATTATTTAAAGATTGTTGGACTAGGAATATTAGTGTATCCATTCCAGTTCTTAAATTTGATAATTGGGTTGGAACTGAAAAAAAGTGGAATAATACATTGGGATTTTTAACAGGAGATAAATGGGATATACATTTTAGAGAATGCAAAAAAGTGTATAGTAAAAGAGAAAATCCAAATAGAATTCATTTGAATATAGATGAATGTGATTGTATAAGTTTATTCTCTGGTGGATTAGATTCTTATTGTGGTGCTATAAAGTTGCTTGAGGATGGAAAATCTCCTTGTTTAATTGGGCATAATGAATATCCTAAGTTAAGAAAAAAACAAGCAGAATTTGTTGATGATTTCCAAAAAATATATAAAAATCAAAAAATAAAGTTTATTAGTTTTTCAGCAAATTCACGTGCACCTAAAAATATAAATGATGCACAATTGATTGGAAGTGAAAATACTTCAAGAGGGAGATCATTGTTATTTCTGTGTGCAGCATTATCAATTGCCGGTATACTAGGTAATAACATCCCAGTTTATATTCCCGAAAATGGTTTTATAGGATTAAATATACCACTGACAAATAGCAGAAAAGGAACTTGTAGCACAAGAACTACACATCCATATTTTTTAAATAGTTTTCTTGAAATATTGAAATATGTTGGAATTGAAAATCCGATTATTAATTTTTTTGCATATTCTACAAAGCGAGAAATTGTTAATAGTGTTAAGAATAAAGAGGCATTTAAGATTCACTATATGGATACTATTTCTTGTTCACATCCATGTTTAGCGAGATATAATAAGAAAGGCCATAATGAGTATCCAATTAATTGTGGGTATTGTTATCCTTGTTTGATTAGGAAAAGTTCAGTACTTGATGCAAGAGATAATAAATATTCCTATGCTGCTGAGACTAAAGAATTTCTAAAAGAATATTGTGAAACTGAAAAAGCAAGTGACTTGCGTGCAGTGATTAGTTCTGTTTATAGATATAAGAAACTTGATGATGAGAAAATTAAGGAAATGATTCGATGTTATGGACATTTGAATGAAGAATCTGTTGAGAAATTTTTAAGTGTATATAAATCTACAATGAATGATTTGATAGAATTGTTTTCAAATGATGATGAACTTAAGAAGCTTATTGGTGATTGATATGCAAAATTTAATTGATACACATTTCCATTTAGACATGTATAAAGATTATAACGAACTTTATACATATATTGATGAACAAAAACAATATACATTATGTATGACTAATTCACCTGGTATTTTTTTAAGCTGTAAGAGAATATTTAAAAGTAGTAAATACATAAAATTTGCATTAGGATTTCATCCGTTGAATATGGAGTTGAAAAAGAAAGATTTTGCTGATTTTTTACATTTACTTCCTGAAACGAATTATGTAGGAGAAATAGGATTAGATTTTACAAAAAAAAATAGAATAGCAAATAGCCAGCAAATAAATTATTTCAAAAAAATAGTTGAAATATGTTCTAAAGAAAATAAATTAATGTCAGTTCATGTACGAGGTGCTGAAGAAGAAGCATTAGAGATTATAGATAGATACCACCCTAAACGATGTATATTACATTGGTATACAGGAAATATTGAGTACCAAAAGAAATTTATAAATTTGGGATGCTATTTTTCAGTGAATGCCAATATGCTCAGGAATATTGAACTTATAAATAGTATTCCGAGAGATAAATTATTAATAGAAAGTGATGGACCATATTCTAAAGTAAATGGAAAGAAGTTTAAACCACAATTATTGCGTGAAGAATATGCATATATTGCGAATGCGCTAGATGAACCTGAAATAGTTAAATTGGTATATGACAATTTTAAAACAATATTAACTATATAAGAAATTATATAGGTTAACAGTACTATTTATTAGATTTAATTAATAGAAAAAGATTATATTATTAAATGGAGAATGAATAAATGGGAATTAAGAAAAATGAATATAGGAACTTCTATTTTGGAACAGGTATTGAATATTTTTTTGTAAGTCAGTTTTACTTAATGGGGTATGAAGCTTATACTACAAATCCAGATATAGGATATGATTTGGTTGTTACAAATCGGTGTAGAATGAAATATAGGAATGAAGAAGTAATAAATTACAATATTCAAATTAAATCATTAATTAGAATTAAGAATTTTACTAAATTTTATATATCTATTGAGAACTTTAATATGCTTGAAAACAATAAGAATGCGGCTTTAATATGTGTTTATCACAAACCTATAATGGAAGCAGACCCATGTAGCTTAGTGTATGATAGAACTAATAGTATTGAGATTGATAAGACATTAGAAAAAGGTTTTATGGAAAGTTTTATTGAAGATTATCATAGCTATTCAATTGAAGATGCTGAACGAAATTTTAAATTTGTTGACTTTAACGTTAAGTATTTTTGGCTGAATAGTGAACATTTAAAAAGATTAAAAAAGAAAAGTTTTTACAGAAGGTTATGACTCAAAAGGTAATAAATATTGGATTTTGAAAATTAAGTTTGAGAAGGAACTAAAACAAGAACAGGTTATTTTAGTTAGAGAGAATCAAGATATATATTCTCAAGCTTATATTGTACCTAAAATGGAGAGTGTGTACTATCTTTTAAACGATAATAGGAGTAAATCAGAATTATAAAAAGGAAAACTTTTTATTGAAGATAATGAAAAATATCATTAAACTTATATTTTGATATCAAATATTTAAATGAAAAATTCACGAACTTTATTGTATGAAACACTGTTTATTTAGTATTAACAGTGTTTTTTTCACAAACTTTATTATTCAAAACATAAAATTAATATAAGAATTTTAGGGGATGTTCAACATAAAAAATCACGAACTTTATTGTATTTCACAT
>ERZ810019.113-NODE-113-length-24446-cov-7.79751_pt1 | contig 24446 bp, 28 predicted proteins | sample MGYA00520494_ERZ810019 | MGnify/ENA primary metagenome ERZ810019 (study PRJEB31588, sample SAMN03398862) | human gut metagenome | study: EMG produced TPA metagenomics assembly of the PRJNA231909 data set (A prospective, longitudinal analysis of the... | reverse complement strand
TGTGCTCTTCCGATCTTAGGAGGACTATAATGAATGACTACTAAAGAAAGATTTTTATCAGAAATAGAAGATAAAGAAGAGTTAGAATTATCATTGATGGTAATGAGAGTAATTTTTAAAGATAATAATAAAGTTGTATGTATATTAGCAGATAAGACTTCAGAAATAAAAGCAAATATTACTTGCAAAGACGATAAAATAAATCCAGGAGTTGTATTAAAGATTATTGGAATAAAAAATATAAATTTAGATGTTAAAAAATATGAATTTGTGACAGAATATAAAATTGAAGATTATCTACCAGTTGTAAAGCGTAATATAGATGAGATTATGGATGATATTGATAAACTTACAACTAAGTATGTGATTTCAAGAGAAGGCAAGGAGTTAAATAATTATTTTTTCTGTGATAAAGAATTTTTAGATAAATTTAAAAAGGGCATCGGTGGTGTTTCAATGCATCATAATTATATAGGAGGTCTTGCAGAACATACGTTGAATGTAATGGATTTAACAGCAATGCTTTCTGAAAAGTATGATTGCAGAAGAAAAGAAATAACTGTATTATCTGCAAAGCTTCATGATATAGGAAAGATCTATGAACTTTATTATGAGGGACCATTTAAATATACATTAAGAGGTGAACTTGAGGGACATATTGTAATTGGAGTTCAGATGATTGATGAAGCTGTAAAAAATAAACCTGATTTTTATAATGATGATTTTGTCGATAGAATAAAAGGTTGCATTGTACAACATCATGGGAAACTGGAATATGGTTCACCTAGAGAAATGAATATGGAAGAAGCATTTATTCTAAATTATGCTGATTCTATAGACGCAACCATGAATAAGATTACTCAAATGAAGGAAAAAACAGAAAGCAATACATGGTCAGAGTATGATAGAAGAGTTGAAACTAAACTTTACTTATAAATTATAGAAATTAAAATGTACGAGGCTCATATTATAATTTGGTATTGTATCTTTGCATTTAATAAAGTCACTAGTTGAAATTAAGCTAAATATAGAATACAATTAATTTCAACAAATTATTAGATGGAGGAAAATATTATGTTAACTATAGGATGCCATTTATCTTCTTCTAAAGGTTTTAAGAAAATGGGTGAAGATGCAATAAGTATTGGCGCTAATACATTTCAATTTTTCACAAGAAACCCAAGAGGGAGCAAGGCAAAAGATATAGACGAAGAAGATGTTAAAGAGTTTTTAGATATTATTGCAGAAAATAATTTTGGAAAAATTTTAGCTCATGCACCATATACTTTGAATGCATGTTCAGCAGATCCTAAGAATAGGGAGTTTGCTATTGAAATAATGAAAGATGACTTAAAAAGAATGGAATACATACCAGGAAATTTATATAACTTTCACCCAGGCAGTCATGTAAAACAAGGTGCAGAAGTTGGAATACAGTATATAGCTGATGCTTTAAATGAAATATTAACAGAAGATCAGACTACAATAGTTCTTTTAGAAACTATGTCTGGAAAAGGGACAGAAGTAGGAAGAAATTTTCAAGAAATAGCAGAGATAATAAGCAAAGTAAACTTAAAAGAAAAGATGGGAGTATGTTTAGATACATGCCATATTCATGATGCAGGCTATGATATTGTGAATGATTTAGATAATGTTTTAGATGAGTTTGATAAAATTATTGGATTAGAGAGATTAAAAGCAATTCATTTAAATGATAGTAAGAATCCATTTGAGAGCCATAAGGATAGACATGAAACAATAGGAAATGGGTATATAGGTCTTGACGCTATAACAAGAATAATTAATCATCCTAAATTAAGAAATCTGCCATTCTATCTTGAAACACCAAATGAGTTGGATGGATATAAAAAAGAAATACAGTTACTTCGAGAAAGATATACAGAAGTATAATTAATAAATAATTGATTATAAATAATAAAGCTTAGCTATATAAGATATAACTATTTGTCTTATATAGCTAGTTTTTTAGTCACTATTAAATTTTTGATGAGAAAGAGGAATTTAAACGTTTTCGAAGAATAATATATAGTATACAAAGGGTAAAAGGGGGAATATTTATGAATAAAAAAAGAATATTAGTACCAATTGATGGAACAGAGAGAAGTATGTATGCCTTGGATTTTATTAAAGAAATATTTTCCAAGGATTCAGGAATGGAAATAATTTTGATGAATGTAAAAGAATTGGTTTTAATTAATGAAATGATAGTTTCTGAAGAAGTTAAAATTGCCAAAGAACTTGGCAAGGAGATATTAGAAGCTGCTAAGAAAAAAATGCAAGGTTATAATGTAGAAACTTATTTTACTTTTGGGTATCCGGCAGACGAAATTATAAATAAGGCTAGAGATGAAGATGTTGGAATCATAGTAATGACAAAGTCAACCAAGAGAGGATTAAGCAGAATGATAGGATCAGTAACGACAAGTGTTGTAAAGAAAGCAAAGTGTATAGTAATGGTAGTTCCAAACGATTTTACTATTAGCTTAAAATAGTTATTATAATAAGATATGTGAGTATATGTTTTAATGTATTTATATATCTTATTTCAAATTTCAAAATTTTATATAAATTTCCTTGTAATATAATTTAAATTTAGGCAAGAATACTAATATAGAATTTTAATAAATAAGATGATATAATAATTTTGTTGTAACATAAATTAAGCTACAATAGAATTAATTTGTAAATGATGAGGAGATTAAAATGAGAGCTGTTTACAAAAATCCAAGAGAATTAGCAACATGTTTAAAGGATATAATAGATACATACTATGATGATTTAATAACTTATGAAAAAATGAAAGATAAAATATTAAAGATCGTTGAAGCTAATAAAGATAGTATATATAAAGAAAAAAATATGTCTGTTAAAATAGCTAATGTTTTAGGAGAAAATAGAGTAGAGTTAATTGATGAGATAGTTAAAGATAATTTACAAGAAGCTTAAGATGTGACTATTGACAATTTTTATTTAAAGAATTAAGATATGTTATACATATATAATTATAATATATTAAATCCTATGATAAGGAGTAGTAGTTAAATCTAGTATCGATAAAGAGAGTTAAGAAATGGTGGAATCTTAGCACGAATGATTTTATGAATGGACCTTTGAGGAATATTGGGAAAGCTTTTGTGAGTATCCATTTATGGTGTCTGCACCTTACAGCAGTATTTAAAGAGGTATCATATTTGAAGTGTGATACAATTTAGGTGGTACCGCGGATATATGTCCGTCCTATATATTGTTTATTAGGACGGCTTTTTTATTTGTAAATAGTAAATTCAATACAAGGAGTGTATAAAAGATATGTCAAAAAAAATAATACTTACAGGTGATAGACCGACAGGACAACTTCATATAGGTCATTATATTGGATCACTGAAAAATAGAGTGAAATTGCAAAATACAGGCGAATATGAAACATTTATAATGATTGCTGATCAACAAGCCTTAACTGATAATGCTAGAGATCCAGAAAAAATAAGAAGAAGCTTAACAGAAGTAGCATTAGATTATTTAGCGGTAGGAATTGATCCAAGTAAATCAACAATATTTGTTCAATCACAATTACCAGAATTACATGAGCTTACAATGCATTATTTAAATCTTGTTACATTATCAAGACTTGAAAGAAATCCAACAGTTAAGGCTGAGATTCAACAAAAAAATTATGAAAACAGCATTCCAGCTGGATTCTTAATATATCCAGTAAGCCAAGCGGCTGATATTACTGCTTTTAAAGCAACTACAGTTCCAGTAGGAGAAGATCAATTGCCTATGATAGAACAAACTAGAGAAATTGTTAGAAGTTTTAATTCTATATATGGTGAGGTTCTTGTTGAACCAGAAGCTGTGATACCAAAAGATACAATGGGAAGACTACCAGGAACAGATGGAAAGGCTAAGATGAGTAAGTCTATTGGTAATTGTATATATCTAGCTGATGATGCAGATACAATTACTAAAAAGGTTAAATCAATGTATACAGATCCAAATCATATAAGAGTGGAAGATCCAGGTCAAATTGAAGGAAATACAGTATTTACTTATTTAGATGTTTTTGCTCCAAATAAAGAAGAAGTAGAGGAAATGAAAGCCCATTATAAACGTGGTGGACTTGGAGATATGAAAGTTAAAAAATATCTAAATGAAGTAATGCAGGCAGAACTTGAGCCAATAAGAAAAAGAAGACAAGAATATGAAAACAATATGGATTATGTTTATAAAATGCTTAAAGAAGGAAGCGATAAAGCTAGAGAAGTAGCAGCACAGACATTAAAAGAAGTTCGCGAAGCTATTGGAATTGAGTATTTTAAATAAGAATAAAATATTATAAGATTAATGTTGGAATTGAGTGATGATAAAATTTTATTAGGGCTCAATTCCTTTTTTATAATTTTTATTTACATAAGATATAAAAAGCACAATAGAAAAAATATTTATTGAAAAGTTTTTTTACAAGAGATATTGTGTGCTTTAAGTAACTTAGTCACAAAAATTTACAAAAATATGTTTTATACTTAATTCATAAATAAAGATGATGTTAGAAATATAGTTTTTGAGGAGGAACATTTATGTTAGAAATATTTAAAAGAAATGAAAACCAAGTTATTAATGTTAATGAAATAGATAATTTACTAGGTAAAATTCAATTAATAGATATAAGAGAGCCTTATGAATATAATGAGGGGAGTATAAAAACAGCTAAAAATATACCTATGAATACATTATTAAATGATGCAGGAAAGTATCTAAGTAAAGAGAAAAAATATTATATAGTATGTCAATCTGGAGGTAGAAGTTCAAGAACATGTTCACTACTTAGAAAGAATGGATATGATGTTATTAATGTAAGTGGTGGAGTGGGCTCATATGTAGGAACAAAAAGAAGATAGAAATTCATATAAAATAAAATTTAAAATGTATCAAATAGATATAATAAAATTTAAAAATAATATTTTTATTGAAAATGGAGGAAATGTTATGAAGAAGAAAATACTGATTGTAGGCGGAGTTGCTGGGGGAGCATCAGCAGCCACAAGACTTAGAAGAAATAGTGAAGAAGATGAAATAATAATGTTTGAGAAAGGTCCTCACGTTTCATTTTCAAATTGTGCACTTCCATATCATTTAAGTGGGGTTATAAAATCTGCTGATAGATTAGTACTTATGAGCCCAGAAAAATTTAAAAAGCAATATAATATTGAAGTAAGAACAAACAGTGAAGTTATTTCCATAGACAGAAAAAATAAAAATATAGAAATAAGAAAAATAGATAGTAATGAGATATATAAAGAAAGTTATGACAAGCTGATTTTATCTCCAGGGGCACATCCTATAGTGCCTAAAATAGAAGGTATTGATGAAGTGAATTTATTTACTATAAGAAATGTTGTAGATATAGATGGAATAAATAAATATTTAAAGAACAATGATATAAAGGATGTAGCGGTTATTGGTGGCGGATTTATAGGAGTTGAGACTGCAGAGAACTTGTGTAATGGAGGATATAATGTAACGCTTATTGAATCTGATAAACAAATACTAAGACCATTTGATTATGATATGGTTCAGATATTACATAAAGAGATTTATGATAAAGGAATTAATTTAATAGTAAATGATAAAGTAGAAAAGTTTGAAAAAGATACTGTTATGTTATCATCAGGAAGAAAAATTACAGCTAAAGCAGTAATAATGGTAATTGGGATAACACCGGAAATAAAGCTTGCAGAGCTTGCAGATATAGAACTTGGAAGTACAAAAGCTATTAAAGTAGATAAGAATTATAAAACAAATGACGAAAATATATATGCTGTTGGTGATGCTATTGAAGTATATAATGCATTAACACATTCTTATACAAAGTTATCACTAGCAGGTCCAGCACAAAAGCAGGCAAGAAGTGTGGCTGATAATATTAATAATAAGAGTACTGTAAATAAAGGATATATAGGTTCATCTGCTATAAAAGTATTTGATTATAATGGAGCATCAACAGGATTAAATGAAAATTTAATTAAATCTCTAAATATGAATATAAACTATGATATAGTGAGACTTATACTTACAGATAAAGTTTCTATAATGCCAGATTCATCACCTATACATTTTAAAATGATTTATGAGGTTCCAACAGGAAAAATACTTGGAGCACAAGCAATAGGAAAAGGCGATGTCACTAAAAGAATTGATGTGATTGCAACAGCTATTAAATTTAATGGAACAATTGAAGATTTAAAGGATCTAGAGTTTTGCTATGCACCACCATTTTCAACAGCAAAAGATATTGTTAACTATGCTGGATATGTTTCATCAAATCTTTTGAATGGTGATTTTAAGCAAATAAATGTGGATAAAGTTCGTGAACTTGTGGAAGAAAATGCATATATAATAGATGTACGCGAAAGAAATGAATATGAAAATGGACATATTATAAATGCAAAGAATATTCCATTAAGTGAGTTAAGAGATAGAATAGAAGAAATACCAAGAGATATTCCAGTATATCTTCATTGTAGAACAGGACAAAGAAGTTATAATGCCGCTATGGCACTTGAAAATTTAGGATTTAGTAATATTTATAATATTACAGGAAGTTTTTTAGGCTTATCTTTCTTTGAATATTTTAATGATAAGACATTAGGACGAGACAGTATAGTTACAGAATATAATTTTAAATAGTATTATAAAGGGCAGGAATTTGATTTATTGCTGCCCTTTTAATATAGTAAGTAATAAAAAAGTTATCTGATAAATTTATTAGGTAGCTTTTTTATTCTTTAGGAAATTATATTCATGGATAATCTGTGGATAAACTGACTTGAAAAATATTGTAATAAACTAATGTCATTGAACCTAAAGAATAAAAAAATAAAATATATGCGCCTGGCCTTTTCTTCGGCAAGCTCAGAAAATCCAGAATGCGCTGAAAAAAATCGACGGCTAAAGGATTTTCTTAAATTTAAGTTATTGTATTCTATTGGATTTATATTTTATAGGGGATTATACCATAGTCGCCTTGGCGATTTTTTTATTTTTTATTACTTTTATTCTTTACAATACATATTTTTTGAGTCATTGTTCCAAGAGGACAGTATACAAAACATGATATTTGCTTAAAGAGAATAATTGATATAAATCTAAGAAGTATTGATATAATCAGAATACTATAAAAAACAAATGCAAATTGAGCCATCCAAGGGTTAATATTAGTTAACTTATAAAAATCCAGAGAAGTTTGTGACTAAATCACATACGGAACGCTAATAAGGTTTATAATATAAATATAGGAGGTAGTTATGAAAAATTTAGAACTTTTATATGATAGATATCCAGTATTAAAAACGATTAATGATCAAAATGAAAATATAATAGATAAAAATGCTTATTTTAAGACATTACAGTTCAATGAATGTATATCTTCTTCAAATGGGACTTGCCAAGGAATCTTATTTATAGTAGATGGAATGCTTAAAATTCAGAGGCTTAGTGAAAATGGAGATGAAACAAGTCTTTATGAGATTAAAGAAGGCGAATTATGCCATGAAGCATTAAGTTGCTTGTTAAATTTTAATCCTCTAAACATTATTGGAAGAGCAGTAATGAATTCAACTATATGCATAATTACGATAGAAATTGTGAGAAATTATTTAATTAAAGATTTACAATTCTTAAAGTACATGTATGAAGATTTATATAAAAAATTCAATATAATAATACAAAAACGCGAAGATAAAAATCACAATTCATTACAAACAAGACTTATAAAATTGCTTATAAGTAAGAATAGTAAAATCATTTATGGAACCCATAGAGATTTGGCACTAGAAATAGATTCAACAAGGGAAGTTGTAAGCAGGCATTTAAAATTAATTGAAAAAGAAGGATATATAAAAATAGAGCGAGGTAAAATAATAGTACTAAAAGATTTAAATGAGATGTAAAAAAAATAATTAGCAGAAATAGTGGTAAATGTAAGCTTTATCACTATTTTTACCTATATAAACTGCAGAACAGCTATAGTTATTTGAAATATATTATTCATTAATTCAATCTCTATTTTTTATTTTTAACATAATATATAAATTAAAAAGGTTTTTTTCTTCAATGATGTCTACAATTCCATCATATTTTTTGCAATTTCTCTAATGTTATCAAGACCTATTCCATGAATGAGCTTATTAGGTTTAGTACTTTCTATTTTGTTATTTATATATTTAATGGGTTCTTGTTTTGAATTTATAATTTCAATTATCATAAATAAATCTCTTATATATGATTTTAAATTTATTTCTTTTTTTATAGTTGAGGAAGTGATTTTATTACAGGCTTCTATTGCATTATCTAATGAATTTCCTAAGAGTATGCATAGGTCAAATGAATCTATAGAAGAGTTTTTAGGGATAATAAAATTACAATTAAAATCTATATTATGAGCTGAGGCTATATCCAGCTTTTCAGTTATAATGCAATCACTGATTGGGTTACCAGTTTTTATTTTTAAAGCTGATTTTTTTAGTGTATCATCTAACTTCAATAAATACGATTTTAATTCTGATAAATTATTGTTAAAAGCTAATGATTTCAAGCATATAATATGATTTTTCATATCATGTTGAATTTTGCTTGTATCATTGTAAAACTTTTCTAAATTTTTTATATGATTGACCTGGCATTCAAATTGATGTTCCATAAGAATAATTTTATGTTTTTCTTCTTCAGAGTCAATCATTCTTTTTAAAACATATGCAATTATAAGGAGAGAAATTCTTGGCTGATTTTAATGTTTTATAGCTGCTTGATAAATCAAAAAGATTATTTATGAGTTCATCAGTTTTATCTAAGTTGTCAGTAGTTTTATCTGCATTATCTTTGTTTGATTTAGCAGAATCTTTATTGGCATTGCTATTTTTAAGATTAGTGGTTTCTTTTCTTTCTTCCATTTGGATTTGTGAAATTTGTTTGTCAATGTTTTGAATCTGTGAATCATATTCCTGTAATTTAGAAGCACTTTCTTTAGGAGCAATATCATTTGTTTTTTTAGCTTTTTCATTATTAGTAGAAATATTAAATTTTAATGGTGAATTTATTTTCATAATTTCTCATCCTTCCTAAATTTGATATATTATTCATATCGATAAAAAAGGAATATATAATTACAAATATGTAATGAAAGGTCAATAAAATGTAACAGATAGTTTTTATGAATATTTATATTAGTATTAGGTAAAAATAATTTGAAATATAAGTTGGAGTAAAAGAAAGATTATTATGGAATATAAAATAAATAAAAAGAATAATGTAAAAATTCTTTGTTTACAATTACTATATACAATATGCAAATGGGTAGCACTTAGTTTAACTATGGGAATAACAATAGGAATAGTAGTAGGCTATTTTAATATAATCTTAAAGGCTGCAAATGATTATAGAAGTGATTATAATTATTTAATATATTTTTTACCCATAGCAGGTGTTATCATTGCCTATATGTATGTAAAAACTGAGAGAAATGCATATAGCGGAGAAAATCTTTTGAAATCAGAAGTTCAAAAAGCAGCAAAGAATATTCCTGTATATATGATGCTTGTTGTATTTATAGGATCACTACTTACAACATTCTTTGGTGGTTCTGCCGGTAAAGAAGGTTCAGGAGTAGCAATGGGAGGAACCTTTGGAGATTTTTTATCTCGTAAATTTAAACTAAATGATAAAGAACATCGTACACTTGTTATAAGTGGAGTAGGTGGTGCTTTTGGCGTTTTATACAATGTTCCTTTTGCAGGTGCTATTCTTGGGATGGAACTTGTATTAAAAGGAAATTTTAATTATGAATCATTAATCCCAGCATTTTTGACCAGCGTCACAGCCAATGAAGTCGCACAAAGAATAGGAAATAAAGCAATAGAGTATAAGGCTTTAGATTTAGGTACTTTAGATTTTATATTAATATTAAAATTAATAGTTCTTGGAATATTATTTGGTCTTGTAGGCTTGCTATTTAATTTCATGTTAGATAATAGTTCAAAAGTATATAGCTATTTTATAAAAAATCCATTAATAAAAGGTTTTGTAGGAGGAATATTAACAATAATTTTATTTTTGATGTTAGGTGAAAACTATAATGGTCTGGGTCAAAAATTTATAAGCTCCTCTTTTGAAACGCCAGCATCACCATTAGCTTTCTTTTGGAAAATAGTATTTACAGCAGTTGCATTAGGATCAGTGTTTCAAGGTGGGCGTGGTAATCCAGTATTTTTTACAGGAGCAACATTTGGAAGCAGCATTGCTGGATTATTTAATTTACCATTAGAAAATGTAGCTGCACTTGGAATGATAGGAGTGTTTTGCAGTGCACAGGCTTTGCCTATAACCTCAATAGCCATTGCTATTGAATATTTTGGATCAAATGAAGTAATGGCTATAATAATAATAATGGTAATAAGCTATAGTATTTCAGGTTTTTATGATATTTTCACTAAAAGAAAATTAACTAAAGGAAAAAGTACGTTATTTATGAGAACATATGATGATAAAAATGAAAATGAAGATTAAAAGGATTTGAAACTTTATCAGAACCTTTTATTATGGATGCAATATGTAACTATGTTATAATTAATTTTTTATTTTAGAGGCTTTTCACTTGTGATTTGCCTCTTTTAAATTATCTTGAAGAAATAATTTAAATATAAATTTTGTAATTGAAAATTATTTGCAATTAGTGAAAAAATATGCTAATATAAATCCAGAGGAAAATTAAAAATCATTTTCAATTAATATGCAATTTTAATTAGTATGATAGGAGGTAGTCATATGCCATTAATGTTAGCAAATAAAGGACATGAATTATGTATAAAAAAAATTACTGGGAATGATGAGACAAAAAGATTTTTAAACAGTTTAGGTTTTGTAACCGGAGAAAATGTTACAGTTGTTTCAGAATTAGGCGGAAATATGATTATAAATGTTAAAGGGTCAAGAGTAGCTTTGGACAAAGGTATGGCAAGCCGTATCATAGTATAAATATGTTTAGGTTAAGTTATTAGAATACAATTTTAGAATTAATATTGAATTGCTTTTATAATATATAATTTATATTCGAAAATTGTTGATATAAAGTTTTAGGGAGGATAAACTATGATGACATTAAAAGAAATTAAATGTGGTGAGACTGTTAAGGTAACTAAAATTCAAGGAGAAGGCCCTATACGTAGACGTATTATGGATATGGGAATTACAAAAGGGTGTGAAGTTTTTGTTCGCAAAGTAGCACCACTTGGTGATCCGATTGAAGTAACTGTTCGTGGATATGAATTGTCACTTCGTAAAGCTGATGCAGAAATGATAGTTGTTGGATAATTTGTTTAGATTTTTAATGATAATGAGAGTCAATAATTTATGCGAGAGATTTTTTAATTAGAAAGAATTTTTTTATTTATATGAAATAATATATGAGTTTTTAAGTGAATTGTAAAAATTAAGGGGGAAATAAAATGTCAATTAAAATAGGTCTTGCAGGTAATCCAAACTGTGGTAAGACAACAATGTTTAATGACTTAACAGGTTTAACACAATATGTTGGTAACTGGCCTGGAGTAACAGTTGAAAAAAAAGGCGGAAAGCTTAAGGGCCATAAAGATGTGGAAATAGTAGATTTACCAGGAGTTTATTCTTTATCACCATATACTCTTGAAGAAGTAGTTACACGTAATTTTATGATTGAGGACAAGCCAGATGCTATTATTAATATAGTTGATGCGTCTAATATTGAAAGAAATTTGTACTTGACTACGCAAATATTAGAACTTGGCATTCCAACCGTTATAGCATTAAATATGATGGACATAGTTGAAAAAAACGGAGACAAAATAGACTTAAATAAATTATCAGACATTCTTGGATGCCCTGTTATTGAAACTTCAGCATTAAAGGGAAAAGGCATTAAAGAAGTAGCTGAAAAAGCAGTTGAACTTGCAAATGAAAAGAAAAAATTTAATTTTGAAGTGCCATATTCAGAAGAGTGTAAGAATGCACTTTCGGAAATTGAAAAGTTTGCTAAAGAAAATTTATCTTCATCTAATATTGAAAGCAAATATTTAGCAATAAAGCTTTTTGAAAGAGATGAAAAAATAGTTGAAAAGTTACAATTAAATGAAAGTAGTTTAAAAGAGATAGAGAATATAGTAAAAAAATGTGAAGATGAATTAGATGATGATAGCGAAAGTATAATTACATCTGATAGATATGCTTTTATTGGAACAATTGTATCAAAAGCAATTAAAAAAGCAAACAATTCTAATGAATCAACATCAGATAAAATAGATAAGATTATTACTAATAGATTTTTAGCATTACCAATCTTTGCAGCAATTATGTGGGCAGTATATTACATATCTGTAAGCTCAATTGGAACTATAGTTACTGATTGGACTAATGATACTTTATTTGGGGAAATCGTAGCGGGAAATGTTGGCAATTGGCTTCAAGCTTTAGGAGTTGCAGATTGGTTATATAGCTTAATCATAGATGGTTTGATTGGTGGAGTTGGAGCAGTTCTAGGATTTGTTCCTCAAATAATGCTATTATTCTTATTCTTATCTATACTAGAAGACTGTGGATATATGGCAAGAGTTGCATTTATTATGGATAGAGTTTTCAAAAAGTTTGGATTATCAGGAAAATCATTTATACCAATGCTTATAAGTTCTGGCTGTGGAGTTCCAGGAATTATGGCAACTCGTACAATGGAAAATGATAGAGATAGAAAAATGACAATTATGCTTACTACATTTATTCCATGTGGAGCTAAACTTCCTATTATTGCTTTATTTGCTGGAGCACTATTTGGAGGAGCTTCATGGGTAGCACCTTCTGTTTATTTCTTAGGAATTGTAATGATAATTATTTGTGGTATTATTTTAAAACAAACAAAGCTATTTAAAGGTGAACCAGCACCATTTGTTATGGAATTACCTCAATATCACATTCCAAGTGCTAAAAATGTATTACTTCATATGTGGGAAAGAGGTAGAGCATTTATAGTTAAAGCAGGTACAATAATATTTGTTGCTTGTGGAGCAATTTGGTTCTTAAGTTCATTTAACTTCAGGCTTGAAATGGTAGATGCCGGTGAAAGTATATTGGCAGCTATAGGTAATGTATTTGCACCGATCTTTGCACCACTTGGATTTGGTAACTGGCAAAGCTCAGTAGCTTCAATTAGTGGTCTTGTTGCAAAGGAAAATGTAGTTGGAACATTTGGAGTGTTATTTGGTGTAGCAGAGGCAGCCGAAGATGATCCGACACTTCTTCAGCATGTTTCAGGAATGTTTACTATAGCTAGTGCGTATGCATTTATTGCATTTAATATGCTTAATGCACCATGTTTTGCAGCTATAGGAGCAATACGAAGAGAAATGAGTTCGTGGAAATGGATGTGGATTACAATAGGTTTCCAAACAGGTACAGCATATTTAGTAGCCCTTGTTATTAATCAAGTTGGAAGCTTCATTGGCGGATATGGAAGTTTCGCTGGAGCTGCAATTTCAGTAGTAATACTTATTGTAGTAATTGCACTAGTAGTAATGTCTGGTAGAAGCTCAGAAAGAGTTAAGTCAAAAGGACAATTAAGTTATAGCAAATAATTTAAGTTAAAAGATAAAAAGTTAGATTATAAAAATATATTTATGAATACTTAGAAGTAGTAGATTAACCAATATAAAATATAGATACCCAAAGAGATTCATACTTATGCATGTAACCTCCAAAGAGTATATGTTACATTAAAGCAGAGTTAATATTCTTTGGGTATCTATTATTATATTACAATAAAGGGAGTGATATATATGTCAACAGCAATTATAGGAACTATTGTAATTGGCGCTATGGTATTTGTTGCTATAAAACAATTTAAGAAATCTAAAAGTGGAGGAAGTGGCTGTGGTTGTGGTTGTTCAGGATGCTCTTCAGCTAAATCATGTCATGGAATCAATATAGTAAATAAATAGCACATGTAAAAGTTATATTGAGTATTGAATAGGATAATGTTATATGCCATAACTGATGTGATTTTACATGAGTTATGGTAATTTTTATACTCTAACTTGAGTTCTAAGTAAAGAATATTTAAATTAAAGAATGAAAATTACATAAAGAAGATCTGGATTTTAGGAGGAATTAAAATGGCAAATTACATAATAGTATTTATTATTTTAGTCATCGCTATTTTTTCGATAAAAGGTTATATTAAGAAATTAACAGTCGGATGCTGTGGCGGAGAAAGAGAAATTAAAAAGAAGATTAAAGTAGACTTAAATGATTATAAGTACTCGAAAATTATGAATATAGAAGGCATGACATGTAAAAATTGCGTTGCACATGTTGAAAATGAACTTAATGATTTAGACGGCGTTTATGCAAAAGCTAATTTAAAGAAAAAATGTGCAGTTGTAAATATGAAAGAAGATATTAATAATGATATTCTTGAAAGAACAATAAAAAAAGCGGGATACTCAGTTCTATCAATTACGGAAAAGTAATGTTTTATGATAATGATAATCATTGAAATTTTAAAATAAAGAGTTATAATATAATTATAACTAGGATTGGATAATTATAGAAGGATGGTGAAAGTTAATGAAATTAGTTATTATAAGACATGGAGAAAGTGAATGGAATAAACTAAATCTATTTACTGGATGGAGCGATGTCGATTTATCTCCTAAAGGCATAGAAGAAGCTAAATCAGCAGGAAAGAATTTAAAAGATAAAGGATTAGATTTTGATATTTGTTATACATCTTATTTAAAAAGGGCAATTCATACTTTGAATTTAGCGTTAGAACAAATGGATAGAGAGTGGCTTCCAGTAATTAAGACATATAAACTAAATGAAAGACACTATGGAGCATTACAAGGACTAAATAAGGCAGAGACAGCAGAAAAATACGGAGAAGAACAAGTTAAAATATGGAGGAGATCATTTGCTGTAAGACCACCAGTTTTGGATAAGACAAGCATTCAAAATCCAAAGAATCAAGAACAATATAGAGGTATAAATAAAGATGAGTTACCTCTTTGCGAAAGCTTAGAAGATACAATTAAGAGAGTTGTTCCTTATTTTAATGATGTTATAAAGAAGGACATGCTAGCTGGTAAAAGAGTATTGATTGCAGCACATGGTAATTCTATAAGATCATTAGTAAAATATTTTGAGAATCTTTCTGAAGATGAAATTTTAAATGTTAATATACCAACTGGTGTTCCATTAGTATATGAATTTGATGATAATTTTAAGGTAGTAGATAAATATTACTTAGGTGATCAAGAAGAAATTGAAAAGAAAATTAACAGTGTGTCTAATCAAGGAAGTATTAATCATAAGGAAATAGAGACTGTGTAATAAAAATTATAAATAAAAGTTGCTATTATATAATAATAGTGATATAATAAGTATAAAGATAAAAAGTTATTAAGTGGTATATATTTTCTCCTTAAAATAGAGAATCATATTAATCAATAATGATCTTTTTAATAATAAGGAGGAATTAACATATGGAAGATAAGGTTTTAGTATGTAAAGATTGTTCACAAGAATTTATATTCACAGTTGGAGAACAAGAATTTTACAAAGAAAAAGGTTTTGAGAATGAACCAGTAAGATGTGCTGATTGTAGAAGAGCAAGAAAGCAACAAAATAATAGAAGATAATTTTAGCAAGATAAGAGTTGTAAGGTTTTCTTACAACTCTTTTTTACAATTATCATAATAAAAGAACTAAAAAAGAGGGATATTAATAGATGGGGAAAATAATAAAAATAAACATGTACGCTGAAAAGAACAGAATGAATAAAGAGTATACTGATATAGAAGCGGTAGAAAATAACTTTAAAAGCTACAATAAATGGCTAGAAAAAAATAATAAGTTAGATAATATTGAGCATTATACAACATTTCTAAATAGATAAATTTAAATCTATACTTTAATAATTTATTATAGATAAGTAATGTTATTAGTTTTAGAGCCCAGTAATTAATATTACAATACTTATTCTTAATATAATATTTTACGCTTAACAAATATTTTTAATTTATATAATCTAATTTTTACAAACTATATATTAACTAAATAGTATGTATATGTCTTACTTTAATCTTTAATAGAAGTCTGTTATTTCTCAAACAAAAAATATTAAATATAATAAAGTACTTATATTTCAACAAAATAATTATCTTCGTAAAATTAATATTATAATTTGACCTAGGCAAATAATCCTTTATCTAAGGAAGGAAGATGATATAATGGATAAAAGCGTATTTTCATATTTGGATAAAAAATATAGATATTTAAATAATTATATAAGGACCATAAATAAATATTTATTTACGGACCCAAAGAGAGCGATTGAGCAGGAAAGAAATTATGTTGAAAATTTAACTCAAGAAATAGCTAAATTAGAAGGATACGGATTGTTGAATAGCATGACGCAATTTGAACGATTAAGAAAATTAGAGTGTGAAGGAGTTTTGAATCATAATATACAAAAGTCATTTCATATGGTACGGGTATTGGAAACCAAAGCTGCTTTTTCTGACATTAGAGGACAAATTGAAGCAGCATTAAGTATAAATAGGAATATACATGCAATCACAAGCTGGTTTGTAAAATCATATATATATCCTAAATATGTGATAGTATCATATAATAATCCAATACTACAACAAGGTAAAGTATATGCCATCGATAATGATGGCATCATAGATATTATGAAGAAACAACATAATGATAGTCTTACAGAAAAAAATAAATTAAAAGATGAAGTAATAATGCAAAACAAAAATGATAAAGAAATTGACAGCACAGAATTTTTTCTAGACAGTATATTTAATTAGTATAAAATATTAGTTGATAAATGCTGTAGTTATTTAAGAAATAAAATTTGCAAAGCAGCCTACAATAACAAATATTAATTTAATTATTGCTATTTTTTCAATAAAAATTGTATAAAAAATATAGTAGTTGTTATGATAGAGAAAAAAGGATTAACAGAGCTTCTAATCAGGGGAGTGTTAATCATAAGGGAATAGAGAATGCATAATATAATTTATTAATATATTGAAGAAAATCATAAAAAGAAGTAGTATAGAATATATTTAAGAAGAAAATGCAATAAGGCAAATCTTAGTTAGCCTTATTGCATTTTTTGTTATAATGAATTGTCAAGTGAAGTGAAGCACTTAGTTTGATTTTTGTTAACATTTTTATCTGCATAAATTTGACTATATTTATTCTGGAATATTTACAAACTTTCTTCTTACTTTAATTTCATATAGTAAATATGAGAATATGCCTTTAAGAATGCTTGATAATGAGATACTTATCCATATTCCATTTATACCAAAAGGTTTAATTAATAATAATGCAAATGGAATTCTAAGTGATGTAAATATAATGCTTATGCTTGCTGGAATATTAGGCTTACCTATTCCAGTAAATAGACCATTTGATATCATTTCAATAGCACTAAATATTTGTGAAAAAGCTACTGCTTTTAAATATGCTGCTGCAATTACAATGGTTGCTTCATCTCTTATAAATAATCTAATCATAGGCTTATTAAACAGTAAAAATGCACATGCCATAACCATTGAGTAAATTATTCCAATAAGCAATGCACTTTTATATCCTTCTTTTATTCTCTTAAACTTACTGGCTCCAAAATTCTGTCCGGTAAAGCTTGCAACTGCTCCATTAAGTCCTCCAATTATCATATAGGCAATAGATTCTATCTGAACACCTACTTTTTGTGCTGCTATTGCATCTGATCCAAAAACTGCAATTATTTTTGCTAATAGAATATTTATAATTGTAAATAGAATTCTTTGAAAAGCCATTGGAAATCCGAGTCTAGCAATTTCTTTTATCTTTACATAATCTACGCATATCCCAAAGGTATAGTTAAGAATCCCATTAGAATTTATTCTAAATAAGAAGAACATGATTATGTTGGCACTCAAAGTACTAAGACCAGCTCCTATAACTCCAAATTTAAAAACATAAATTAGTATAGGATCAAGAATTATATTAAGAATTACTCCAACTGCATTGATTTTAAATGCTAGCTTATTATTTCCAAAACTACCTAATATCCTTGTATACATCATATTAAAAAATGCAAAGAATAAAATAGGTGCATTTAATGCCAAATAGTGATATGCATTTCTTTCAACTTCATAATTATTAAGATTTAAAAATCCTATGAAGCCTTTTCCAGCTAATATTAATACAAGACCAAAGATAATACCTATAATTGTATTAATAATTATGCCTGAATTAATATATTCTTTTACTTCATTACTATCATTTCTACCAATTGCATGAGCTACTTTTATTCCAGTACCAATAACAACTAATGAATTTATAGCATTTCCTATATTTATATACAGGCTTGATGAACCAATGCTTGCAACCGCACCACTTCCAAGTCTGCCTACCCATATCATATCAATCAAATTATAAGTAAACTGTAAAAAAGAGCTTCCCATTATAGGTAACGCTAATGATGTTATAACGGATATAACTTTTCCTTTTGTCAAATCTGTTTCTTTCATTTCTTTCTCCATTCATATAATAAATGTAAGCTTAGAGTTCATTATTTTGTATTCTTAAAACTAAATTTTTAACTTTCTCTTCTATTAATTTAGCAGTTTTTATAAATTCATCATCATTTTTACCAGTAGGATCATCTAAGCCCCAATCTTCTATATGCTTTGCAGGTAAAAAGGGACATACCACATTACATCCCATTTTTATAACTATATCAACTTCAGGGATATCACTTAGTAGTTTAGATTTTTGAGTTTCATTCATATTAACATCATATAAATCTTTTATTATTCTAACTGCATCCTGATTTATTTTGGGCTTTGTTTCAGTTCCTGCTGAATAGCTTTCAAAAACTCCAGCCCCATAAATCTTCCCTAGTGCTTCCGCCATTTGTGATCTACATGAGTTATGAACACAAATAAATGCTACTTTTTTCTTCATATTTTTTATTCCTTTCAATTTTTAAATTTTATATGTCTATTTTGAATAATTTAATTTTTAAATACATATCTAAAATTTTCGATATGTATAATATTTTTTAAACCATCAACAAAGATGGTTTTATTAAGTATGTCGTATTATTTTATGTACAGCATTTTGTGTTATCAATGTTAATTTTAATGTTTACTTCTGTTAGTTGTTTTAATAATTCAACTGCATACTCACTACCTTCAGAACTAATTGAATAATAAGTCCATTTTCCTTCTTTACGACTAACTACGATTCCAGATTCGCATAGTATTTTCATATGATGTGATAATGTTGATTGACTTATATTCATTTGATCTAATAAATGACAGGCACATTTTTCACCAGTTTGTAGCATTTCAAGAATCATTAAACGATTTTCATCACAGAAAGCTCTAAATACACGAGAATTAAGTGTATATTTGTTTTCCATGTTATCACCTCATATCTATTTTTACATATGTATATTATATTGCTCACATCGAAGTTTATCAATATGACATTCGAAATTTTGATTTGTTTATTTATATAGTATTGTGTAGTTTATAAATTGTTACTTTTTTTAGTGATTTAAATTAGATTATATCCAATTAAGTTCAAGTCCTACTCCAACTTCCTTTACAGGAATATATTTATTAATTTCAGCTTTTACACTAAACGAAGTACAATGGCAGGGATACAGTTCTTTTATATTATTGTTCTTAAAATATTCAATAGTTTTATAAGCTTGTTCACATAAATCAAATAGATGAAATCCACCTATAATCCCAATAATTCTATCATCATTACATATATTTTTTGCATATTCACATATATTGCAGATTCCACTATGAGAACAGCCGGTAATTATATATATTCCTTTATCATTTTTATATACAAGTGCAGAATCATCAAGAACATAATCATCAACAAATTTATTATTTATTAAAGTTTTGCCAATAATTTTTCTTTTTTCAAAAGTATTTGAAGATGGTATTTCGCCTAAAAAAGTTATATTTTTGCTTATTTTAATTGGAGTTCTTGAAAGGATAAGGGCACACTTTTCTGAAATTTCATCTTTTGAATATGGTGAACATATTTTTAAATCATCATACATTTTATAATAAAATGCATCAGGATGAGCTATAAGTGAAATATCATCGTTATAGTTTTGATTAAAATAGTATTTTAATCCTAATGTATGATCATCATGACCATGAGATATTATAATTGAATCTAGTTCGGATAGATCTATATTCATTTTAGATGCATTTTTTAAGAATATATCTGAATACCCAACATCTAATAGTAGCTTAACATCTTCATCCTCAATGTAATAAGAAACAGCTGGTTCTCCAAGATAGTATTCATCTATATATGTGTTATTATCAACTAAAACTTTTAATTTCATATTTAAAATCTCCTAAAGGTATATTAATTAATTCAATTGGCATTAAATATTAACTGTAATATCCATATTATATCATTAAATTTATAGATTACATTAAATTATTGGTATAATATAACTGTAAGTAAACTTGAAAATAATATATAATTATAAGAAAACTATTTTAAAAATTAAGAAAATACTACTAAAGTAAAGAACTTAATTTATATATAGGAATAAATTAATGGGGGCGATTTTATGCATAAATTTATGGAGAACAATCCAATAGAAAAATATAAAGATGGGCTTAAAAATTTAATAGATAATATATGGGATTATTCAGAGTTAGCATTTAGAGAAAATAAATCATGCAAGGCTATGGTATCATATTTAAGAAGTGAAGGCTTTGAGGTGGAAGAAAATATTGCAGATATGGATACTGCGTTTGTTGGAGTATATGGAAGTGGAAGCCCTATAATATGCATTTTAGCTGAATATGATTCTCTATCAGGATTAAGTCAGGAATGTGATATAGCAGAATATAAGCCAATTGAAGGAAAAGAAACAGGTCATGGATGTGGACATCAATTACTTGGGACAGGAGCTGTTGGAGCAGCTTTATTGGTAAGAGATTATTTAAAAGAAAATAATATTCAAGGTACAGTAAAGATTGTTGGATGTCCAGCAGAAGAAAGCGGATCAGGCAAAGCTTATTTGGCACGAGATGGTTTCTTTGATGATTGCGATATAGCACTTTCTTGGCATCCTGATACATTAAACATAGTTACAACAGGCTCAAGTCTTGCATGTATGCAGGTTTTCTTTAGGTTCCATGGAATATCATCACATGCAGCAGCCGCACCACACCTTGGAAGAAGTGCATTAGATGCTGTTGAACTTATGAATGTAGGAGTTAATTATTTAAGAGAACATATTGAGCCACAAGAAAGAGTTCATTATGCAATAACTAATACTGGAGGAATATCTCCCAATGTTGTCCAAAGAGAAGCAGAAGTAGCATATATGGTTAGGTCTTCAAGTGCTCCAAAAGCTAAAAAGCTATATGAAAGAGTATGCAAAATAGCTAAAGGAGCAGCTATGATGACTGAAACAGAAATTGAAATATTATTTGATGAAGGATGTTCAGATACAATTTCTAACTGTGCACTTGAAGATGTATTATATGAAAGCTTCTTGGAAATAGGAGCACCTAAATATACAAAAGAAGAACTGGATTACGCGCAAAAGTTTAAAGATACAGTTTCTAAAGAAAACTTAGATGATATATTTATTTCAGAAGAAATAAAAAATAAGCAGGAATTTAAAAAGCATATGAAAGAAAATCCTATTTGTGATTATATAGTTGAACATATTCACAAAGATGAAGTATCGGCATCATCTGGTTCTACAGACGTTGGTGATGTAAGCTGGGTAGTTCCAACAGCACAAATAAGAACAGCTTGTTTTGCTTATGGTGTGGATGGGCACTCATGGCAATATGTTGCTCAAGGTAAATCTAAAACTGCATTAAAGGGGACATTACTTGCTTCTAATGTACTTGCACTAGGTGCAATAAAGTTAATAGAAAATCCTGAGCTTATAGAAAAAGCAAAAGCTGAATTTAATGAAAAATTAGATGGACAAAAATATGAATGTTTAATTCCTAAGGAAGTTAAACCACATATTTTTGAATAATATATTAAATTACTATATAAAAAGCCGTTTGCTGTATAAGCTTATGGCTTTTTACATGTTGACATTTAACAATCGGTGGAAGATAATAGTAGAAATACAATTATATAAATAATAAAGTTGTTATATTAAATAAAGTAACAAGAAATATGAATTGGGGGTTATTTATCATGAAAACAGAATTAAGCAGAGAAGATGGAATCAATTTATTAAAGGAATACAATAAAGAAGAATTTCATATTTTACATGGATTAACAGTGGAAGGTGTCATGAAGTGGTATTCAGATGAATTAGGTTATTCAGAAGATAAAGAATTCTGGGGACTTGTAGGACTCTTACATGACATCGATTATGAAATGTATCCAGAAGAACACTGCATAAAAGCTCCAGAATTATTAGGAAAGTCTAATGCAGGAGAAGAATTAATTCATGCAGTATGTAGTCATGGATATGAATTAACTGTGGATGTTAAACCAGAACATGAAATGGAAAAAGTATTATATGCAGTAGATGAATTAACAGGCCTTATTGGTGCAACAGCACGTATGCGTCAATCAAAAAGTGTAATGGATATGGAGCTTTCAAGCTTAAAGAAAAAATTTAAAGATAAAAAGTTTGCAGCTGGATGTTCAAGAGACGTAATAAGAAAAGGTGCAGAATTCCTTGGGTGGGAATTAGATAAATTATTAGAAACGACAATAATGGCAATGCGCTCTTGTGAAGAGACAGTTAATAATGAAATGAAAACTATTTAAGCGGAATAAGCAAGAAATTTTAAGGGGGAAGCTGATTTGGAACTAGAGCATCAAGACTTCAAGTGCCAAATGAATGAAAAAGATTTATTTATAAAAGGCATAAAGGACTGTGTACCAACTATATTTGGATATTTAAGCATAGGAATAGCATGTGGAATACTATGTAAGTCATGTAACATTACATTTTGGCAGGCAATAGGGATGAGTACTTTTATTTATGCTGGTTCAGCACAATTTATTTCAGCCGGTATGATGTTTTCAGGAATACCTGCAATAAGCATAATATTTACAATATTTTTTGTTAATCTTCGGCATGTATTTATGAGTGCATCTATGGCACCATATTTCAAAAGAAACTCTCTAATTAAAAACCTATTAATAGGAATATTATTAACAGATGAAACATTTTTAGTTGCAAGTGCAGAGGGAATAAAAAATAAGAAAATTGATTATTGGTGGATGATGGGACTCAATATTGCAGCATATTTAAACTGGATTATAGCAACAGGGATAGGTGTAGTTATAGGAAATTTAATACCAGATTATAAAATGTTTGGCTTAGATTTTGCACTTACAGCTATGTTTGTAGGGCTATTAATTTCATCAATAGAAAACATAAAATTAAAAAAATCTATAATAATAATTCTTACATCTGTAGTTATATTAATACTATCAACTAAATTTGTATCTACAAGTTTAGGTGTAATAATAGCAGCAATATTTGGTGCCTTAGTTGGAATATTTATTAAGGATTAGACATGGAGGAGATATAACATGAATATGTATATATGGACTGTAATACTTGGAGGATGTATTGTAACGTTACTGCCAAGAGTACTTCCTATAACAGTAATGTCAAAAATGAAATTACATCCTAAATTAGAAGAGTTCTTGAAATACATTCCTATATCAATATTATCAGCATTAATAGCAGTAGAAATTTTCACTATAGATGATAAGTTTTCGATTATAGGAAATGAACTGGAAATTTTAGCACTAATACCTACAATTATTATAGGTGTTAAAAAGAAAGATTTGCTTTTAACTGTTGTAGTTGGAATTATAAGTGTAGCATTATTAAGGTTAATTAAATAATAAATTCTTTTGAACATGAAATAAATATATTGTGTAGAATCAGAATTTAGTGAATAACACCCGAAATAAAACCCTTATGTTGTGCTAGCTTGATACAAAAATGAAGTTAAGAATTCAAACATGCAGACTTGCATCCACAAATGTTTGCTCCAATGTAAAATTGGACAAACAATTGTGGAACAAGTCTACATGAAGAATTCTAAAGCTTCATTTTCGAATGCAAGACACCGCCAACATAAGAGCTTTATTTCTTTGTTTCATCTAAATTCATAGTAGTGGTATTATTGTTGCTATACATAAATACATTTTTAAATTAAGGAATAGTTGTTTATATATGTTAAAGATTTAAAAGGTTAATATTTTATCATTTTTAAAAAGATATAGATTTATAAATATCAGAATATATATTCTTACGAATTTGCTTATTCTATGCTGGTTAA
>ERZ810019.112-NODE-112-length-24666-cov-6.88249_pt1 | contig 24666 bp, 14 predicted proteins | sample MGYA00520494_ERZ810019 | MGnify/ENA primary metagenome ERZ810019 (study PRJEB31588, sample SAMN03398862) | human gut metagenome | study: EMG produced TPA metagenomics assembly of the PRJNA231909 data set (A prospective, longitudinal analysis of the... | reverse complement strand
TGTTTAAAGGGAGACTTAATGAAAGTGATGTAAATATAATGTTTGAGATAATAAATTATAGATATCTAAACTTTCTTCCTATTATTGTGAGCAGTGAATTTACAATTGAAAAAATGCTGGAATTTGATGAAGGAATAGGATCTCGTATATATGAAATGAGTAAGGATTATGTTGTAGAAATAAAAAATGATATTAGAAATAATTATAGATTGAAGTAATGGAGGGTATTTATGGGTAATTCAGGAATTGTAAGATATTTAGATCCATTAGGCAGAATTGTAATACCAAAGGAGATTAGAGATTTACTTTGCTTTGGAAAGAATGATCCTATAGAAATTATTAAAATTAATAATACAGTTATTTTGAGAAAGTATAAAGAAGGATGCATATTTTGTGGAAATGAGAAGGAGGTTGTTAAGTTTGAAGGGGAAGGTGTTTGTTTGAAGTGTAGGAGGAAGCTTGGGAAAAGTTGAAACAAGTAATTGATATTAAATAGTTTAATATAGAAGATTAATATTGGTGGACTCAGAAATGAGTCCATTTTTGTTATAAATATAATATTCTATGATTAAGATTAAAAAAGAGGTGCGTGGAAATTATTTGAAGTTAAATTTATGCCCAAAATAAATAATTTTAAAATTAAGAATATGAAAAGTTATATAGTAATACTATATAAATCCAAAAAAAAATGCAAAAAACGACAAATTAACTTGAAATGTGTAACAAAAACAATATAATAATTATGTGCAAGTAACATGTATGTATTAATAATTATTATGATTTAACTATTAATTTACATTCATGTATATACATAGTAAAGGAGATTTAAGGGATGAAACGAAAAATATCAACTACACTTGCAGTAACTTTGATTGCAAGTCAGATGCAAAACGTTGCTTTTGCAAAAGATATTAATAACATTAAAGAAACTAATGTTATTAAAGAAGATGTATCACAGACAACTGAAAAAAGTGATAATGATATTTTAACAGAATCACCAAAAGATGAAGTAGTTGAAAATGTAGATACTAGTAATGGTGTCGAAACTACAGATAAGGATGGGACTTCTAATGATGAAGTAACTACAGAAGGTGATGATACTAATAATAGCGGAGAAGTTACAGATGGGGATGGAACTTCTAGTGATGAAGTGGCTAAAGAAGAAGATAACACTAGTAATGGTGAAGGAGCTACAGAGGGCGAAAATACTACTAGTGGTGGAGAAACTACAGATAAGGATGAGAATTCTAATGGTAATAACACTGTAGAAGGTGACACCACTACCAATGGTGAAGGAACTACAGAAAATGGAGACATTACTAATGATGAGGGAACAGCAGAAGGTAATGATACTGTTAATGATGAAGAAGTTATTGAAAATATACTAGAAGATGCAGATAATTATGAAGCAAAAGGTAAACTAGAGCTAGATTTAAACTTTTCTATTCCTATAAAGTTTACAACGTCTGATCAAACAAAGATATCAGTAAAATTAAAAGGTACAGGTGAAGATGGAGTTGAGGAAACTATTAATCTAGGTTCAGATACTACTAAGTCAGGGAAGAGAGAATCCCAAGGCATAACTTATGAATTAGAAGCTCTAGATTATAAAAGAAAGAAAATAGAAGATTCAGCTACAGAGTTAGAATTTTATCATTTAACTTTTGATAAACTTCCATTAGGAACATACTCACTTGAGATATCTGGAGCAGGGTATGAAACTGTATTGGTAGATAATATAGAAATACAGGATTCTTCTAAGAGAGTTTTAATTGGAACAAGCGATAAAGAAATAGTTATAGATGATGAAAAGAAAGTGTATTACTCAGGAGTTTTTCTAGCAGGAAATGTTGATGGAAGTGACCTGGTTACGGATACAGATTATAATATCTTAAAAAATAAAATTAAAAATAAGTCAAAAAATAGTATAAAAAATTACATAATGAATAAGATGAAAATTGATGTATCAGATAGTAATTATGATTTAAATAGAGATGGAGAAGTTGATATAACTGATCTAACTTATGTTCATCAAAATATGAATAAAGAAAAACAAAAACCAGTAATACTAGATACAGATCTTATTTTAAATCCCAAAAATGTACAGATAGATGCTAATGGGGCAGAAATAGACGGAGATCTAAGTGATATATTAAAAAATAATGGTACTGGAGTTTCACTAAAATCTGAGAAAGAAATAAGTGAAGAGAATCCTATATTATTATCAATGAACTTAGGAGCTTCAAAAAGATCAGAGACTTATGTTGAAAAGTTAGTTATAGAGGCTCCAAGTGAGAATGCACCAAGTGCAGGAAGCATAATTATACCTAATGGTGATGGAAGCGATTTAGAATTTAAGTTTAAGAATTCAAATGCTACAAGATCAACAAGAAAAACTTCTGAGGGTAATGTAGATGTTATAGAAATAGATTTAAAGGGTCAAGTTGCTGTAAGTGAAATAACTATAAAAGTTACTGGTGGTAGAGGAAATAAGAATTTAACGGAAATATCAAAAGTTGAGTTTTTAAATAATGTTTATACAGAAATACCAAAACCTAAGATGAATGTACCAGTTATAGATAATTTTACAAGTACAACGCAAGCAGGTCAAGAGTCCATGACACTGGGCTGGAAGCATGTACCAAATGTAACTGGATATGAAATTAAAGTTGAACAGCTTGATGAAGATGGTAAAAAAGTAGTAAGTACAAGTACCTATAAAACAAGTAAAAATACTTTAAGAATAGAAAAGTAAATGGATATGCTATTTATAGAGTAAGTATACAATCAACATCTGGAGATTGGAAAAGTGGATACAAGGATGAACAGGAAGATTATAAAGAAAGCTCAACTGGAGATACTAATTTAACAAATAATGAAAATGATAAAGATGGAAAGCCAGATAATGTAGATGCAAACTATAATCCACAAGGATGGAACTCTGTAACCGGAGAATTAAGTAGTAACGAAGATGGGGAAAATGGAAGCAAGTTTGGAGCAGACTCTATAGTAGAGCTTCAAGTTATACCAGAAACAGCTCCAGAAGGACCAGAAGGTATAAAAATTGAAGGCGGTTATAAAGCTCTTAATGTTAGCTGGGCATCTCACAAAAAAGCTAAAGATTATGATTTATATTATAGAGAAATTGGAACTAAGAAATGGATAAAAGCAAATGATCCAAATAAAGATTATGAAGATAGTGACGTAACCAATGAGATACCAGATGGAGTAGCAGATTTAAAACCAGATCAAAAGAAGGATAAAGATGAATTAATAAGAGCTACGAATTATACTATAAGTGGTTTAAAAGACACAACTACTTATGAAATAATGATGACAGCAACTAATCATCATGGAACTGGTGGTTTATCTAAGAGTTATCTAGGTTCTACTACTAGCTTAGTATCTCCAATAACTACTAACTATAATCTTATCAATTCATTAAATGGAGAAAATGAATTAACTAATCATATAGAAAAGATTGAATTTCCAAGTGGTAAATCTGATGATGAAGACAGTGTTGTTGATAATGATTACTCTACTGCATGGACATTAGATAATTGGGATGCATCTCACTATAACAAGAGAGGGCCGATAGTTACATTTGATCAAGAGTATACACTTGATACAATAAATTTAATAACTAGATTAGATATATATTCTCAACCGTATTTGGCTAATATTGGAATATGGAATGAAGAAACAGAAGCATGGGAGTATAAAGAAGCAAAAGTAAATCTAAACAATAGAGTTGCGACTTTAAGATTAGATGAGCCTATAACAGCAAAAAAAGTACAAGTTAATATATCTGTATATCCAACTGTAGGTTCTGGTAAAGTAAGTATATCAGAAATTAAATTCTATAAATATGATAGTTTAGAAAAGGATGTAGATAATTTATTTGCAGATGATTTAAAATTATCCATAAAAGATGATGTTACTCAAGAGATTATAGATGAACTTACAAAGAGAGCTAAGACTATAGATCCGGTAAATATGGAATATCATTCTAATCAAAAAGAGATTCTAGAAGACTTACAAAGAGCACAAGATTTACTTGATGATGTTAAGTTAAGTGACAGAATTTTAAAACTTGATGCTGGAATAATTAATCAAGGTCAAACAATAGGTCAAAGTAACAACTGGCAAGCATTAGGAGTTGCTGTAAAACCAGGAGATAAAGTAACAATTTATATTGGTTCAGAGAGAAAAGATACAAAATTTAATCTTGCAATAACTCAGCACTATGGTGAATCTGGAACTTACATTACTAATTGGAATCAAAAATTAACAGTTGGTAAGAATGAAATAACAATTCCAACTTCATCTTTCAATATTAATTATGAAAAAGGTGGAAATCTATATATAAACTACGATTCTAATTTTAAAGACACAGAACATGCACAAGTACGTGTAAGTGGGGGTACAAGAGTACCATATTTAAATGTGAATAATATGATAGATGATACGACAAAAGAAGCTGAAGTAAAGCAAGCTATAAGAACTTATATTAGAGAATTAAAATCTTATGTAAGTACCTTACCAAATAGATATCCTGAATCTGCAACAGCACAAGATAATGCAAATAATATTTATACCTATGATCCAGAAACTTCTATTTTGAATAGTACTGAAATAGAAGGCGAAAGAATAATGCTTTCACTTCCAGCAGATCAAATACTTAAAGGAATAGAAACTGGGTTATCTGGAAATGAAGAGGCTGAGGTAAATAGAGTTTATGATACATTACTTGCTTGGGAACAATTAATGAAAGTTTCTTATGCACAACAAGGTTTACTTGAAAAAGCAATAGACTTAGATGGTGATGGTAAAATAAGTGGCACTGAAAATCAATACTTTAATGCTAATAGAGCACCTAGAAACCGTATTAATATTAAGTATCAAAGAATGTTTACAGGAGCATTTATGTATGCTTCAGGACACCATGTTGGTATAGGATATGGATCTACTCCTTCTATGATGCAAGGTGTACCATTTAAATTTGATGTTAATGGAAATTTAGTGAATAAAGATGAAGGAAGTTTATTTGGATGGGGTATAAATCATGAAATTGGTCATGTTCATGATAGACCAGGATTGACTTATGCAGAAACTACTAATAACGTATTAGCTCTTATAAGCCAAACATTTGATGATATAGATGCATCTAGACTAGAGTTATCAGATGGTTATAAGAAGGTATATGATAAAGTAACATCAGGAAGTGTAGGTCTTGCAAGTGATGGATTAACTAGACTTGGAATGTTCTGGCAATTACATTTAGCATATGATAATGATTATACTTACACAATGTTAGATAAGAATACTGATAATGATTTAAGTAATGATACATTCTATGCTAAATTATATAGAGAAACTAGAAATAAGGGAACAGCTTCTAATGAATCTGGTCAAGATTCTACAGCTCAAACATTTATAATGAGATCATCAGATGCTGTAGGTAAAGACTTAAGACCGTTCTTTGAAAAGTGGGGATTAGTTGCGAGTCAAAAGACTAATGAATACTTAGATAGTAAAGATTATCCAGTTGAAGATAAAGCAATTTACTACTTAAATGATGAAGCAAGAAGAAAAAGATTAGCTGCTATGGAAAATAATAATATGAGTGCAATTACTATGGCAAAAGATACTAAAGTAAATGGAGCTTTTGGAACTGATAAAAATGGAGTTCAAATAGCTGAAAAAACTTACTTAAATCAAAAAGAAGTTCCATTAAATTTAAGTGTAAACAAGGATGCAGATAAGATACTTGGATATGAAATAATAAGAAAAGAAGCAACATCAACAGGAAGCAAAGATGTTCCAGTTGGGTTTGTTGAAAGAGATAAAGAAGGCAAAAATGGAGAAACTAAATTTACAGATGTTATAGATTCAGTAAATAATAGAGCTTTTGAATACAAAGTTAGAGCATATGATTATGACTTAAATGTAACATCGGAAACTGTAATTGGAAATGTAAAAGTAAATCATGATGGAAGCATAGCTAAGAACAATTGGATATTTGATACAAATACAAGAAGTGATAATGATGCTTCAGATGAGAATACTGGACATGGCCAAGTTCAAGGCGGAGAAATTAATAAAATAAAAGATAATGATGTATCAACAGTATATAATGCATCAAAGGCAACTGATCAAAATGGGGGAGTAGCAAGTGGAGACCCATATGTAACAGTTGATATGGGAAGTACTAAGTCTGTTGTAGGACTTAAATATACTCCAGGACCAGTTCAAGAGAAGAAGTTCTCTCTAATGAATTTCTTTAAGAGAAATACAGAGATTACATATTCACCAATAAGTAAATATGAAGTTTATGTAAGTAAAGATGGAAATTCATGGACTAAGGCTCATTCAGGAACTTTTGATACTACTAAAGAAAATACAATTTACTTTAATGAAGCTGGAAATAATAATAATACTCAACTATGGGCATATGATGCACAATATGTAAAATTAGTTGCTAAGGGATCTGAAACTATTTCTATAGGAGAATTAGATATATTAGGACCTACAGGTGATAATATAGAAATAGGAATAGATAATAATGACAAAGTTTATAGAAATGGTGTTGGTAGATTAAATACAGAATATACGTATGCACCAGGTAAATCAATACCATCTGGTTCAATAATAATAACTGGTGAATATAAAGGAGATCCAGCATTTAATGTTCCTCTAGTAATAAATGAAAATGATAAAAATTTTGCACTGGAATCTCAAGCTATATTATTGGCTAAGTTACCAGAAAATGCACAACTTGGTGAAGTTGCAGAAGGTAACTGGATATATTGGATTACTCCAGAACAAGAAAATAAGATAATAAATGGAGAAAACAATATAGAAGGAAAAGCTATAAAAGCTGAATTATATAGATACAATAAATTAGATGGATCAGGTAATCCTGTTGGTCAAAGGTTAGTAAGTGATACTTTCTTACTTGATTTACCAGGGTTAGATAGCTTACCATCAATAGATTTAAATGCTGGAAAGACAAGAGCCGTATCTATGTCATATGATAAAGTAGTAGAGATAAATAATGATATTATGAAAAAAGCATACGAGAATAGATAATAATTTTAAAAAGAGACTATCTCTTTTGAGATAGTCTTTTATTAAGATGAGAAAGGAAAAAAACAGATGAAAAAGATTAAGCTGTCAGCAAAAACTGCATTAGTATCAGGTCTAGTAGCAGCATCAACAGCTGGGATTGTTTATGCAACACCTGAAATTCTTGAGAGTATAAATTCTGATACAACGGACAATTTAAAATTAGTAGTAGAAAAAGTAGATAATGATACTGCTAGGGTATCTATAGATAATATAAAAGAGATACCAAGATCACTTCAATTTAGTATAAAGCTAGATGGAGCAGAATTAAAAGATGGAGAAAATAGTATACATGATTTAGTTTCAAAAGAAATAGAAACTATAGTAAATAATAATGAAGATCAAAGTAATTCTAATGAAATATTAACAGATTATACATATGATAAAGATAAAAATACCATTGATGTTTTAATAACAGCTGATAATTCAATTCCTAAGAATGCCGATAAAGTAGATGTATTTGATATAGATCTAAAATCTAAATCAAAAGGTATATTTAATTTAGATTTAGGTGAAATGGTAGAAGGTATTTTAAGCAAAAATAAAGTTGCAAGTAAATACACAATAACTCCAAATGATGATGTAGAGTATAAGTATGTAAGTGATGCTAATAAAGAATATGTTAGTAAGAAGGTAGATTATTCTAAAGAAGAAATATCTATGAACTCTAATCCAACTATAAGATCAGATGGTAGATCTATTCAGCTTATTGAGGGAGAAAAGATTCAGTTAACAGCTGAAAACTTAGGAATAACAATGAATGATGATGAGGATAAAGATGAGGCTTTATCGTTAGAAGTTAAGTATGAAGGCAATGTTATAACAGAATTTTCACAAACTATACCAGGAGTATATAATTTAGAAGCTATAGCAAAAGATAGTTATGGTGAAACATCTGAAGAATTAATAATACAGGTAGGTGTAATTGAAGAAAAAATTACGACAGAACCAATTATAACTAGAGGTGATAAAGAATTAGAAGATATTACTTTAAATGCAGGAGATATTTTCAATCCAATGGAAGATGTCAAAGCAAAAGATGGTAAAGGTAATGAAGTTAAAGTTAATCTTTCAGTAGATAAAGAGCTTAATTTAGATCCAGAGACAACTACTGAATATAAATTAACGTATAGTGCTATAGATAAATTTGAAAATAAAGCTGAAAAAACAATAACTTTAACTGTAAATTCAAATAAAGCACCAGTTATTTTAGGTGTTAAAGACCATAACTTAATGGTTGGTGATAGCTTTGATCCAAGAGAAGGTGTCACAGTAACAGATGAAGATGAAAATATAGAATTACAGATTGACAGTAATGTAAGTGTTAATATTCCAGGAGAATATAAAGTTTCATATACTGCAACTGATAGCAAAGGTAAAACTGCTAGAGCACAAAGCAAAGTAGTTGTAAATTCAAATGAAACTGGAGTAAATAATCCTCCAGAAATATATGCAACTGATAAGACTATAAAACTAGGAACAACCTTCAATCCATTAGATGGTGTAACTGCATCTGACAAGGAAGATGGACCTATAACAAATATAAAGGTTATTGAAAATACTGTAAAAGTAAATGAAGAGGGTCAATATAAAGTTACATATAGTGTTGAAGATAGCACTGGTGCAATAACAACAAAAACAATAACTGTAACAGTTAAAGGAGAGCTAAATTTAGTTGAAAGTATAACTATAAATAATAAGTTCTCTAAAATGTATTTAGAAAATGAAAAAACAGTAACTGTATCTATTAATGGAGATGCAGATGTGAAAGATGTAAATTGGTCAACAAGTAATTCAAATGTGGCTGAAATAGAGGTTATTGGAAATAGTGCTAAAATCATTGCTAGATCAGAAGGGAAAGCAACAATAACAGTATCAACTAAAGATGGAAGCAATAAATCAGATAGCTTTACAATAAACGTAGTTGACTTCAAAAATGATAGTGAAATGCCTTCATATATTAAAGATATAGTAGATACTAACATTTTATTACCTATAGTAGGAAGTACTGATGGATCAAAAAATTCCCCAGTAGAATTTGAAATGAGAAATATAACTGTAGATAAATTAGATGAATTCTTAAAGAGTATAAGTAATTTAAACCCAGTTATAAAAGATATATATTCTAAGGGAGATTTTACAGTTTATAAGTTAAAGCTTACTCAAGAAGTTGGATTATTAGATAAGTTAAGAAATATAAGAGCTATTGGATTATTTAATAGCAATAGCAATGTAGATATATACGTGGAAATAAAGGTGAATAATTACTTAAGTAATGCAAGCCAATTGAAAGCTAGATTAAATGAGCTAAAATCAGATAATAATTCAGGTAACACTGGTGGTAGCAATGGAAGTTCTAGTGGAAATAGTGGAAGTTCAAGTGGCGGAAATGGAAACACTGGTGGAAATAGTGGGAGCTCAAGCGGTGACAATGGAAGCAGTAGTGGAAACGGTGGAAACTCAAGCGCTGACAATGGAAGTACCGGAGGAAATGGTGGAAGCTCAAGCAGTGGAAATGGAAGCATTGCTGGAAATGATGAAAGCTCAAATAGCGGAAATATAAGCACTGGTGGAAATAATGAAAGCTTAAGTGGTGAAAATGGCTCAGGTACTAGCAATGGAAGTGCAAGCTTTAATAATAATACAGGAGCAGTAGAAAATACAAAAATAACTGAGAATTCAAAAGAATCTGATGATGAAGAAATAGCGGATAATTCAGAATCTGAAAATTCAGAAGTAGCAGATGATTCAGAAACATCTCAAGATAAAGAAACAAGCGAAAAATTAGAAGTAAGTGAAAATTCAGAAAAAGTAGATGAAAAGAATACAATTATTACAGTATTAGGTTATGGAGCTGTAATAGTTGCAGCTATAATTTCAGGTATATTCTTCTTAAAGAATAAAAATAAAAAATAATTCTTTAATAAAAGATAAATATAATATTATAGATAATACGGAAATGTAGTGGATTTGTGTAAAACAAATCTACTACATTCTTTTTTAATATAATTTTAATGAACATTTTTTAATTAGTGAAATAGGATTTCATAATGAGTGTGGTTATAATAGAAATATAGTTAAAATGAGTGTAGTCAATAGATTCATGTAAGTAAAGAGAAGGAGAGTTAAATTGGATTTATATATTATGAAGATATGGAAATGAGATTATTTGAGGGATTAGAAAATGACAAAATTATAAATTTGATTTAGAAATTAGGAGTGATTAGATGAGTGGAATATTAGATAAATATGATGAATCAATTAAACTCACTTATAATTACGCATATAGAATGCTTATGCATTTAAAAAATATAAGAGAAAACTATAAAAGATTAGAAAATGCAGATGAAATAATATTAGAAGTATATAGAGATTCCATAATAAAAAAGTATGAAACTTTAGAATACTTAACATGGAAATTATTATCTAAAATCTTTAAAGCTGATGGACTTGAGATAAATAATCCTAGAGGATGTTACAAACATGCTTTTAAAGAGGGCTTGATAGAAGATATGATTGTTTGGAATGATATACTACTTGCAAGAAATTCAACAGCTCATATATATAATGAAGAAGATTACGAATCGATAAAAAATAATATAGTAGAGATATATATAGATGCTATAGAAGAACTTTTAAATAAGGTATCAATGGAGAAGTTGTAGTATGTATGGAATAGAAATTTATGATAATTTAGATAGAAATTAAAAATATATAGATACGATAGCTATCATGGAAGATTAAGATTTATGGACTCAGAAATGAGTCCATTTTTGCGTAAATAAAGTAATATTAGCAAATTAACAGTAAAGTAAAAAATTAATGATGTTTTTCCAAAAAACAACATAATTGAATAATGTTTCGTTGAGAATATTAAAAAATAATGCTAAAATCAATTTCTAAATAAAAATTTTTTAAAATAGAGAGTAGGACAAAAGTGGGTAATTATTTAATTTTCTCTATATATGGAAATATAAATTTAATAATGAAAAAATAATGATTATTTTGATTTTTAGGGGGATGATTAATGTATTATTTGAGTAAAAAAACACAAAAATTAGTGGCTAAAGCTTTAGTAGTAACAAGTATAGCTAGTATGGGAGCTGGTATTAATATTATTAATGATCAGCCACTAATAGCTATGGCTGATACTATTAGTATAGGGACACCAGAAGGGTATAATGAGTCTGATTATCAACAGTTAGTTGCATTCCTATCTCAAACAGATTCAAATGGTATAACAAACGCTAAGAAGTGTGGAATAGAACTTAATCAAAAAGGCATAGATAGTTTATTTATGGACGAATCTGAATTTCTTAGTGAAATTCAAAAGGCTCAAGAAAATGATCCTAATGATGGTGTTAATAATTATTTAAATGCACGTCCAATAATTATATGGAAAGATACTGATAATGTAAAAGAATTGTACAAAATATACATGAGAGGGTTGCAATTAAATGGAGACATAAGATTTAATAATTGCCAATCTCTGAAGGTATTACATCTAGGTGGTAACTTTACTGTAAAAGACGAATTTGGTAAAAGTGATAACTATAAAAGTATATCTGTAAGTAACTGTAATAATTTAGAGGAGTTAAGATTAGCAAATAGTAATTTGTCTAACTTAACATTAGATAATTTAGCACAAGTAAAATTCGTAGATATTAGTTGTAATCCAATAACTTCTTTTGATTTTTCAAAATTGACATCAATAGAATCATTAAATTTATCAAAAACAAATTTAAGTGATATAGACATTAGTAATATGAACTCTCTTTCCAATTTAATGTATGGAGATTCAAATATTAAAAATATAAAAACAGGAGAATCTAATAAAGCTGCACTAAGATGGATATATGCTAATGATGTAAATACAATAGATATAACTGATTTAAAGAATCTTGAATTTTATTTTGTTAGTAATGAATGTGAAGGAAACTTAGATATAAGTAAAACAAACATTACTAGAGATAAGAATTTAAGAATTAACAAATTAAATTTGGCATCATTAACTACTGCTAATTATTCTGTTAAAGCTAATGATGGAAGATTCAAATATTATTCTTTCGTAATTGGAGCAGATGAATATGTAGGTTCTGATAAATATTTAGAAAGTACATTAGAACTTCAAAATGTTTCAGAAGGTAAAATTGGTAAATGGGTATTGATGTCTCGTTTAGATGGATCAGTTAAAACTGTTTACGGAGATACAATTGCAGTAGCAGAATTAAATGGTTGTGATGTAGAGGTAAATGAAGTTAATGTTAGCATTCCTGAGGTAAAAGATATAAATGTTATTGAAGGTACATCTGTAAAAGACTTATCATTACCAAAAACTTTAGATGTAACAATAGATGACTCATTTACAACAAGTGCAGCAGTTAAATGGGATACAGGTAATTACAAAAAAAGTCCTGGAACTTATAATTTAAATGGGACAGTAACATTACTTAATACAACATATGTGTCAAACAAATTTAAAACAAGTGTAAATGTTGTAGTTGATAAAGCACCTGAGGAGACGAAAATAATAAGAGGTTCAGTAACTAATACTCTTAGTGTAAATTATGGAACACCTGTAGAAGATTTAAACTTACCTAAAACAATAGAAATTATTTTAAGTGATAAGACTACAACATCAGCAGCTGTAACTTGGGATACACGTTCTTATAATGGAAATGTTGCAAAGGAATATAAATTACAAGGTGAAATAACATTACCTGATGGAATTACAAATCCTAATGGTGTAAAAGCAAGTATTAATGTTGTAGTAAAAGAAAAACCGCCTATAACGGCAACAGTAACAAGCGTTTTAAAATTAGGAGACATAAGAGTGGCAAATGGTACGCCTATACAAGATGTATCTTTACCTAAGACAGTTGTTGTTATGTTAAGTAAAGATAATACTCCATCACTAGCTGCAGTTTCTTGGAATGTAGATTCTTATAATGGAAATATAGCAAATACTTATAGACTAACTGGAACATTATCACTACCTGAAGGTATAACAAATCCAAAAAACTTAAAAGCTAGTATAAATGTTATAGTTGGAGAAAATAAACATGAAACAACAGGAGCAGCTGTAACACTTGAAATAAGTGGTGTACCTGAAGAAGGTGAAACTTTAATTGCTAATCTTTTAGATGAAGATGGTAATGAATTCACTACAGATGCAGCCGTAAAATATAAGTGGTATAGACTTGATAATTTAGATTCAGATTTCAATAATTTAATTGGTAAAAATAAAGATTATAAAATTAGCAAAAATGACATAGGTAAATATATAGGAGTATGTGTAAAAACTGCCAAAAAGTATTTCACAGCAGTTGTTGGAAAAATTTCAGGAACATCATCAGATAATAATACCACTAATGATGATACTGCTGCTTTAAATACAGCATATAATTTAGTTAAAGCAAAATTAGATTCAATTACTTACACAAATACTACAACAAAAGATAATATAGTATCTATTTTAAATTCATTAACATTACCTAATGGTATTTCTGTATCTATTACAGATTCTAAGTTGGTTAAAGCAACTTATTCAAAAGAAGGAAGATTTACATTAAATATTAAGTTAGAATCAACAAATGGTGGAAGTAAGGAATTTGATTATGTTGGGAATATTTCCAAAATTAAATCATCTAGTACAAGTTCTGGTTCTGGTGGTTCAGGTGGAGGTTCTTCAAGTGGAGGTTCTTCAAGTTCTGGATCATATAGTAGCAGTAATAATTCATTAGATAGTGGTAATTCTAATGTAACTATACAAACAGAATTGGTTAAAGACAATAATGGAAGTTTGGATTATAACAAAGAAGCTGGTACTAAAGCAGCAGGATGGTCACAAAATGCAGATGGAAAGTGGTATTATAACAAAGAAGATGGTACTAAAGCAACAGGATGGTTACAAAATACAGATGGAAAGTGGTACTATTTAAATTCAGATGGATCTATGAAAACAGGATGGGCAAATGTTAATGAAAAGTGGTACTACTTAAATTCAGACGGATCTATGAAAACAGGATGGGCAAATGTTAATGGAAAGTGGTATTACTTAAATTCAGATGGATCTATGAAAACAGGATGGTTAAAAAATTCAGATGGAAGCTGGTATTATTTAAATTCAGATGGATCTATGGCAGCTAATACAACAATAAATGGATATGAATTAGATAAAACTGGTAAAATGGTTTAATAAAAAAGTAATAATATATGATGTGATAAAATGAAAAAAGTACGAAATATAGAATAAGTAGATAATTTCTATGTGGGCTTTTGTATTTTAAATTAGTAATGGAATTAATCACAAAATATTAAATTATATATATTACTAATTATTTATAAATAAATATAATTTCTATATTATAAATAAAAATGCACCTAAAAATAGGACAGTAAATAGTTTTGCATAAAAACAAATCTATCTACTGTCCATATTTATACCCTCTTCCATCACTATTTAATATTATAGAAATTTTATTTTCAATTTGCTGTGTTTTTATATTCATAAGTCCAATTTCAATTTAATTTAATAAAGATTTAAAGTTTTCTTTCTCTTCAGTATTTTTAAATACGTTTATTGGAATTATAATCGCAGATATAGAATTTATATAAATGAATATATAGTCATCATTCTCTATAATGTTTTTTATTGATTTAACTCCTTAATTTTATATATTAAATTATAGCAAATTTTATCCAAACATATCAATTTAAATAATGGGAAACACCAAAATATATTCTTGACAGTATTAAGATACATCCTTTCTATTTGGGAAATTATAATTCATATGATAAAATTGCATATAGAGATAAGATTTAATTTGCTTTATAAAATCATATGAATGCAATAGAGAGGTGAAAAATTTATGATATATAGTAGTAGTTACAAAATTGGTTTAGAAGATATAGGAGTTAATAACAAAGCAACTAATAAAGCACTTCTTGCAATAATGGAAGATGTAGGAGGACTTCATTCAGCATCTGTAGGATACGGGGTTTTTGAAATTGAAAGCAAAAAAAGAGTATGGATGCTTTTGGACTGGAAGATGAAGGTTATAAAAAGACCTGAATATAATGAAGAGATCAAAGCAGAAACATGGTCAAGAAAAATAGAAAGACTATGTGCTTATCGTGATTTTCAGCTTAAGGATAAAGATGGTAATGTAATTGTAATAGGAACATCAAGATGGCTTTTTATTGATACAATAAGAAGAAGACCTATAAGACTTACAGAAGATATTGCAGATTTATATGAGTCAGAAAATGATAAAATGGTATTTTCTGAAGAAATTCAAGAGATTAAATATGAAGATTATATTTTTGAAAAAGAATATTCTGTTCAGAGAAGAGATATTGATATGAATAATCATATGCATAACTTAAGCTATCTTGATATGGCATATGAAATTCTACCACAGGATATTTATAAAAATAAAATATTCGATAATGTGAGGATTGTATATAAAAAAGAAATAGTATATGGAGAAAATATTAAATGCTATTATTCAGAATATGCAGATAAATATATTATTACAGTAAAAAGCGAAGACAAGATAAATGCAATAATAGAATTGTTTTAGTTATTATAAGTGAATATTACATATTTACTAATGTGGATGTTGTACTTATAAAGGAGCTGTCGCATTAAGAAATGTAGCCACAACATTTTGTTGTAGAATTCAAAGTTCGAATACAATATATTGTAGTTTTTATTCTTTGTGCGACAGCTCCTTTTACATCATCTTCTTAGTATATAAGTTCTAATTAATAAACATCATCAAAATGCGATAAAATGTGATAGATGACTGTCACCATACTGCTTTTGCATGTAATAAGTTTATTAGAACATATATATCATAAAAATTAATATAAATAGCAGATTAAAATATCGCATTATTCAAAAGAATTTGCGATTTTTTATTTAAACCATATAGACAAATTTGAGCAATCTAGGATAGGGGTTGTAATTAAACTTAAAAAATGTAATAAGTTGGGGATGGTAAATGGAGCAATCCGTATTTTTTATGGCTAGGGTTTAGTCAAAAAGAGATTGTAGAGAAGTATTTAAGATGTAAGAGATTATTTTGAAGATGAAGAATTAGAAAATCTAAAACAAAATAATGAATCTTATTTTGTTACACGGGAAAAGCAACATAGTGCAATTGTAACTAGAGAATATTTTTTTACATCTAATATAAAATGGCTATACGGCATATGTTACAGCAATTAATTGTTTAGCATTAAAGTTTTTTTCTTAAATTAGGAAATATTACTTTTAAATTGAGAATTGTGATTTAATATTAGTGAGGACAGGATGAATTGTTATTTGGAGGTAAGCGAAAAATGAAGGTTATTAAGAAAATAAATAATAATATAGCATTTGCACTGAACAAAAACGATGAGGAGATAATCATCATGGGAAAAGGTGTAGGTTTTTCTAAAATACCTTATGAACTAAATAATGAGGGTGTTATAGAAAGCATTTATGTAGCACCTAAAAATATAAAAGCTTTTGATTTATTAAATAATATATCAGAGGAAGTGAATGAGCTTACTGAAGAAATAATAAATTATGGTGAAATGTGCATAAATAAAAAATTGAACACATCAATATTCCTAACCTTATTGGATCACATAAGCTCAGCTATTGAGAGAATTGAAGAAGACATGAAGATGAATAACCCTTTAGAATGGCAAATAAAACATTTTTATCCAATTGAATATAAAGTAGGACTTCATGCAGTAGAGCTTATGGAAGAAAAGCTGAAAGTGAGTATTCCGAAAAGTGAAGCAGGATTTATAGCACTTCATTTTGTAAATGCACAAATAAAATCTGGAAATATGACTGAAACAAGCAAAGTGACAGCTATAACTGGAGAAATACTTAATATAGTAAAATATTTTTTCAAAATAGATTTAGATGAAAATTCTATAAATTTTTCTAGATTTGTTACACATTTAATGTATTTTGTAAGAAGACAGCTTAATGGAAAGAATCTGTCTGATGGAAATAAGCCTATATTTGAAATGATGAAGGAAAAGTATAATAATGAATTTAAATGTGTTGAAAAAATAGAAGAGTATATTGATAAAAAATATGCAATTAAGTGCTCAGACGATGAAAAACTTTATCTACTCATGCATATCCAAAGGCTTATAGCTTAGAAAGGCTATATTCGGCTGAATAAAAAACTATGTAAGAGCAGAAAAGCTAGTGAACTGAGCTGGATTTATCACATTCTATTATATGATGAATTCAGTATGATATAAATGAATAAAAAGGATTGTTACTGATTCGATCAGGCATGACCAAAACTTATGTTGATTTTTGAATATCCATATGTTTTGGTCTATTTTATTTTATTTTATTTCATGAAAATGAAACAATCTTAAACAATGATATTTTGATATGAGTCATATAAGATGCCGGCAGCTTATATATGATTAATATATGCACAAATTGATTATCTGATAAATAAGAAATCAATAATAACAAATTGATGTTCAAAATTATAAGGAGCAAAAGAACAAGAATATAAATTTAATTAGCAAATTTCTATTTAAAAGATTAAGAATAAAGAAGTGATGTTAAAAAATCAATAAGATAAAGATTGAAAATTATAAGATTAATTAATAATTTGAAATGATAGGAAATGACCAATTATGAAAAATGATCAATTAGCTAAAGAAATACTTAATTTAATTGGTGGTGAAAAAAATGTAAAGTATGTAACACACTGCGCTACTCGCCTTAGGTTAAATATTTATGATGAAAACGTTGTTGATATAAATTCCATTGATAAATTAGAAGGTGTGCTTAAGGCTCAGTTTAAAAGTGGACAGCTTCAGGTAATTTTGGGAGCTAAAGTAAATAGTGTTTTTGATGAATTTGTAAAGATAGTAGATATAACAGGGAATGGAATTGAAATTAAAGAAGTTAAAACTAAGAAAAATCTGTTTTCAGCAGGTCTTGAAACACTTGCAGGTATATTTGGATCTATAATACCAGTTCTTATTGGTTGCGGTATGGTAAAATCACTTTCTGCAATTATAACAGCAACTGGAATGCTAGATCAGACATCAGGTTTTATAACAATTCTTAACTTGATTGGAGATCTTATATTCTATTTCTTCCCATTCTTCCTTGCAGTAAGTGCAGCTAAGAAGTTCAAGACAAATGAATTCATGGCTATAGCTTTAGCTGGAGGTCTTATGTATCCAACAATAATGGATGGTGCAAAGACAGCAGCTCAGACTGGCGTAAAGACAATGGATTTTTTAGGATTACCTATTTTATTCGTTAATTATAAGTCTACAATAATACCTATAATTCTTGCTGTATGGGCTCTTAGCTATGTATACAAAAAGGTGAACAGCATTATACCAGAAGCATTCAGAGTACTGCTTACACCAATGCTTGTATTATTTATTATGATTCCATTAGAACTTATTGCTATAGGACCTATCGGTTCATACCTAGGAATTTATGTTGCAAAAATAATTCAATGGCTATATGCAAAGAGCGGCATCGTAGGAGCATTTACATTTGGTACATTCAGACCATTTCTTGTTATGTTTGGTATGCACTATGCAGTAACTCCAATCAACACACAGCTTATTGCAGAATTTGGACAGACATTTATATCACCAGCTCAGCTTACAGGCAATATGTCACAAGCAGGGGCTTGCTTAGGAGTATATATATTATTAAAAAACAAGAAGAAAAAGACAGGAGCTTTATCAAGCGGAGTTACAGCTTTATTTGGAATAACTGAACCAGCTTTATATGGATTCAACTTAAAATATAAGAAACCTATGCTTGCAGCTATGGTATCAGGTGGTATTGGTGCAGCTTATGTAAACTACTTTGGCGGAGCAGGTACTACATTAATACTTCCAGGACTTTTAGCATTACCAACATATGTTGCAGATAGATTCATTCATATAATAATAGGTGTTGCAATTAGCATAGGGCTTGCAATGGTATCTACTGTAATACTTGGAATAGATGAAGAAGATGATGCTGTCATAGAAAATACAGATAATAAAAATACTGAAACATCAATTGCACAGGCAGATGTTTCAGAAAGCAAAGAAGTTTTAAAAGGACAAGTTTTAAATTCTCCATTAATAGGTGTGGTTAAGCCATTATCAGAAGTTAATGATCCTATATTTTCACAAGGTGTAATGGGAAATGGCGTAGCAATAGATCCAGCAGAAGGAAAAGTATATGCACCTTTTGATGGGACTGTAGAGTCGCTATTTAAGACTAAGCACGCAATAGGACTTAAGTCAGAAAATGGAGTAGAAGTATTAATACATGTGGGGATAGATACTGTAAATCTAGAAGGAAAATATTTTACAGCACATATTGAACAAGGTCAGGAGGTTAAATGTGGAGATGTATTAGTTGAATTTGACAAGGATTCTATAAAGAATGAAGGATATGACACAATAGTTCCAGTAATAATAACAAACAGTGACAGCTTTAGCAGATTCAACATAATTGGAAATGGTGAAATAACACAATACAATAAGTTATTGGAAGTAGGAGTGTAGGTGAAACAAAATGAGCAGATTAAGTGAAAATTTCTTATGGGGCGGAGCTACGGCAGCAAACCAATTCGAAGGTGGATGGAATAAAGGTGGAAAAGGAGTCAGCGTAAGCGATGTTATGACAGCAGGAGCTTATGGAGTTGATCGTCAGATAACAGATGGAGTTATTGAAGGGATGAATTATCCTAATCATGAGGCAATTGATTTTTATTCAAGATATAAAGAGGATATAGAACTATTTGCAGAAATGGGATTCAAATGCTTTAGGACAAGTATTGCATGGACAAGAATATTTCCAAATGGTGATGAAACAGAGCCAAATGAAGAAGGACTTAAATTCTATGATGATGTTTTTGATGAATGTTTAAAACATAATATAGAACCAGTAATAACGATTTCTCATTTTGAGATGCCATATCATCTTGTAAAAGAATATGGAGGATGGAGAAATCCAAAGATGATAGAATTCTATCTGAATTTTTGTGAAACAGTATATAAGAGATATAAGAACAAGGTAAAATACTGGATGACATTTAATGAGATAAACATGATAATAAGAAAGCCTTGGAAGCCAGGTGGAATAAAGTTTGAAGAAGGAGAAAATCAATTAGAAGTTAAATACAGAGCTGCTCATTACATGCTTGTTGCAAGTGCAAAGTCAGTAGTGCTTGGAAAATCAATAAACCCTGATTGTACTATAGGTACAATGCTTCTTCATACAACATCATATGCTGCAACATGCAATCCAGATAATGTAATGGCTCAGGTGAAGAAGATGCATGAAGCATATTTCTTTACAGATGTACAGGTGAGAGGAAAATATCCAAATTATCAGCTTAAGTTCATGGAAAGAAATAATTTGAATATAGAAATTACAGATGAGGACAAGGAAATATTAAAAAGAGGAACAGTTGATTTCATAGGATTCAGCTACTACTCAAGCTCCATTGAAATTGCAGATCCAACAGATGAGGAAAAAAGTGAAGGAAATGAAATAAAGGGATATAAGAATCCGCTTCTTAAATCAAGCGAATGGGGATGGCAGATAGATCCTGTTGGACTTAGAATTACGCTTAACTGGCTATATGACAGATATGACATTCCTTTATTTGTAGTTGAAAACGGAATAGGAGCAATAGATGAATTTGAAGAAGATGGAACAATAAATGATGACTATAGAATAGATTATTTCAGAAAGCATATAGAGGAAATGAAGAAAGCAGTTCTAGAAGATGGAGTAGATCTTATGGGATATACTCCATGGGGATGTATAGATCTTGTAAGTGCTGGAACTGGTGAAATGAAGAAGCGTTATGGGTTTATTCATGTAGATAAGGACAATGATGGAAATGGGACTCTTGCAAGAACAAGAAAAAATTCATTCTACTGGTATAAAAAATGTATTGAATCTAATGGAGAAATAATATAAAATTACTGTCCATATAATTGTGAACTATACATGATATTTAAGAATATAAAATCTTGAACAGAAACAAATTATGAAGTCTTGAGAAGACAAAAAGATTGAGAAAAATCTTGAAGTGCACTTTTTCACTATGCTTTAAATTAATAAGGCTTAGGGAAAGGTGTGCTTTAATTCGTATATTTAAATTGAATGAAGAATTAATATACATAATTAATATATTTAAAGAGGTGAAAAATTATGTCTAGTTTTATATTTTCAGTGAATGTCATACTGCCTATATTCATGCTCATGATACTTGGATATGTGCTTAAGATTTGTGGGTATTTTGATGATATGATTGTAAGTAGGCTGAACAGGCTTTTGTTTAATATATTTCTACCAATAATGCTTTATAACAGTATTGCAGACAGCAGTGTAAGAATAGCAGATAACATAAGGAGTGTTTCATTAAGCCTTGGGATTCTAATAATAGTAATAATAATATTCACATTGCTTGTGAATTTTTTTGAAAAGGACAATAGCAGAAGAGGTGTGATGATACATGGAATATTCAGGAGTAACTACATGCTTTTCGGCATACCTATTGCATCGAGTCTGCTTGAAGAATCACAGGTGGGGATGGCAGGCATAATCATAGCATTCCTGATTCCATTTTATAATGTATTTGGAATAATAGTAATTGAATATTATAAAAATAGGGAAAAGATAAATTATAGGAAGATGGCTATTGATATATTGAAAAATCCAATGATAATATGGTGCATTCTTGGAATTGTTACAGCAGTATTTGAGGTTAATCTGCCTCAGTTTCTTAAAGTAGCTATAACAAGCACTGGAAAGATAGGTTCGCCTCTTGCACTTATTGTACTTGGAGCATCATTTAAATTGTCTTCAATAAAAAATACATACAGGCAGGTGATATTTTCTTCACTGAGCAGGCTTGTCATAGTTCCAGCAATAATAATTCCAGCATGCATGGTGATGAATCTCAGCAGGACGGAGTTTGTATGTATACTGCCAATGATTGTTTCACCTACAGCAACAGCAACATATACAGTTGCAGAACAAATGGGAGGAGATAGCGAACTTGCAAGCCAGATAGTGGTATTTACCTCCATGTTTTCTGTGGTGACAATAACAATGATAATATTTTTCCTTAAGGAACTGCTTGTGATTTAGAATAAAACCATTACTATAGTTATTAACAGATAAAGAATACTATAGTAAAATAGATTTTATAAAATAGAATTATATTATGACTAGTGAGGTAATTTATGTATTATGGAAAACTGCCAATTATATTTCTATCTACAATAGCCAGTGAAAATGATGGAACAACAAACTGTCAGATAGCTAATTATATTCTTGCAAATATAGATGAAGTGAAGGATTTTACAATAAGTAAGCTGGCACAACATTGTCATGTAGCCAATAGTTCTATAAGCAGATTTTGCAGGGACATAGGTCTTGATGATTATTCAGAGCTTAAAGAACTTATAAACACAAATTCAATGGAATTTCAATTATATTCAGATTGTGCTGAATATAAAGAAAGAGGTATAGATTTTTCAAGGAATGTTATAAATAGTATTGAAAAAGCAGCAGAGACTGTTAATTATGACGCTATTGAAAGCCTTGTAAAGGATATATATAAATACGATAATATAGCATGTTTCGGGCTATTAAAGGCACAGACTGCTGCAATGAATCTGCAGAGCGATCTCCTTATGCTTGGGAAGGTAGTTACAAGCAAGCTCCCATTTAATCAGCAGCTTAAATATCTTGAAAATGCAGATGAAAATTCCCTTATAATAATATTCAGCTATACAGGGATATATTTTGATTACTGGTATCCTAAGAGAACGCCAAGATACAAAGAAGGAAGACCGAAGATATATTTTATTACAAGTGATAAGAAGGCATCAGGAAACAGCTATTTTGATAAGGTTATTCATTTTGATTCCCTTCAGGATTATGCATCCCATCCATTCCAGCTTCAGATTATTGGGAGCATTATAGCCCAGTCATATGCATATTATCTTAAGGAGAAAAACAGTTAGGAAAATGTGTTGAAAATAATTATAAAACAGTACTCTAAAGGTTTTAAGGCTTATGGAATGCTGTTTTTTTATATCCATTTCTTAAATTAAGAAATATGTAATATATTAAATATTTCCTTGTATAATTTACTCATAAAGTGATTTAGGAGGAATGAAAGATGAGTAAAGTAGCTTTAATGCTTGCAGAAGGATTCGAAGAAGGAGAAGCTTTAACAATAGCTGATATATTAAGAAGAGGACAGATTGACTGCCATATGGTAAGTATAAATGAAGAAGTAGTAAAAGGTGCACATGATATACATGTAAAGTCAGATAGGTTAATAAACGATGACTTAAAGGAATATGACATGATAGTTCTTCCAGGAGGACTTCCAGGTGAAGCAAATCTAAGAGGTGACGAAAGAGTTATTTCATTAATAAAAGAAATGAATGATAATAATAAATTTGTATGCGCTATGTGTGCAGCACCTATTGCATTAGACAAGGCTGGAGTATTAGAAAATAAGAATTTTACTGCATATGTAGGATATGATGAAAAGATAAATGCAAATGGAACTTTCAAGGAAGATATAGTTGTTAGAGATGGAAATCTTATAACAAGCAGAGGTCCTGCAACAGTTTATGATTTCGCATATGAATTACTTGAGGCTTTAGGAGTTGACAGTGAGCCAATAAAGAAGCGTATGTTATATGATTTAGTATTTGGAGGTAATAGATAATGAAGAAGATAGCAGTATTAATGGCCCAAGGTTATGAAGAAGGTGAAACTCTTACTATTGTTGATATATTAAGAAGAGCTGGACTTGAATGCCACACATTCAGTACAACAGGAGAAGAAATGGTTCTTGGTATGCATAATATGATAATCAAAGCAGACTACCTTTTCAGTGATGAGATAAAGGATTATGAGATGATTGTATTACCAGGAGGAAGACCAGGCGGAGACAATCTTAAGGCTGACTCTAGAGTTATAGAAATGGTACAGTACTTTAATGAAAATAACAAATATATTGCAGCTATGTGCTCTGGAACAGTTGTATTGTCAGAGGCAAAAGTTATTGAAGGTAAAAATGTAACTGGATACTTAGGATATGAAACTAAACTTATTGGAGGAAATTTTAAGGAAGACTTAGTAGTAGTAGACCAGAATATAATCACATCAAAAGGACCTGCAACACCATATCCATTTGCATATGCACTTGCAGAAGTATTAGGAGAAGATACATCTGTTATGAGAGAAAGAATGCTATATAATATGGCTGGTGGAAAATAGAATTATAATATGAAACACAAAAACATAAAAGTGGAAAAGTAGATCTTATAGCAGAGATACTTTTCCATTTTTATTGTTATTTTTTGACCACTTGAGAAAATATATATAATTTACTTGACTTGTGCATTAATTTAAGAAAATTTACCATTGGATTTTTATTGACATTTTACCAGTATAATTTTAAATAAAAAAGTAGCATATAAACCTCAAACATGCTA
>ERZ810019.109-NODE-109-length-26054-cov-7.29905_pt1 | contig 26054 bp, 21 predicted proteins | sample MGYA00520494_ERZ810019 | MGnify/ENA primary metagenome ERZ810019 (study PRJEB31588, sample SAMN03398862) | human gut metagenome | study: EMG produced TPA metagenomics assembly of the PRJNA231909 data set (A prospective, longitudinal analysis of the... | reverse complement strand
TATCTAAATTAAACAGAATTTCTGTTTAATTTATTTGTCATGCAAAAAATATATAAAAAACCTGCTAAAAAAAACTTGATTTTTCTTAGCAGGTTTTAGCTGAAATTTTTCTACAATCAAGCATATCATATATTGAATTTCGGTGTTATCCACTAAACTTTGATATTACGTAATATATTTATTTCACGTTCAATAGTATTTTGATTTTAAATGTAAAATTTAAATAAAAGTAAGTGATTTTATATATTTAAATATATTTTTATACCAACCAGGCTAAGAAAGAAAAAGCTAAGCATAAAAGTCGCTGTACTCAATATTTTTCTTTTTGAATTTAATAGTTTTATCCCAATATATACTTGAAAAAGTCCAATGAATATAAATAAAAAAGAAAATATATTAGTTGTGTCTGAACTACTACTAAGTATTAAATTAGAAAATAAAAATAATAAAATAAATGAAAAAATAATATTTATTATGTTTAAAGGTTTAATCATACATACACCACCTCATTTAAGAATTTAGTATATTATTTAAAAATATCATATGAATTCAATTAATAATAAAATCTATTTAATTTTACTGAAAAAAATATATATGATATTATTAAGTAACTAAAGAATGAAATAATTTAATTTGTATTATAAAGATAGATATTAAATTATATACAAGCTTTAGGAAAAATATACCAAAAGGAGAACTCAAATGATAAAAAAGTTTATATCATTTTATAAGCCTTATAAGATGTTATTTACATTGGATTTATTTGTTGCATTTATAGCTGCATTGTGTGATTTAGTATATCCGATGATGACAAGAGAACTTATAAATGATTCAATACCTAATCAAAATTTAAGAATGATAGTTGTTTTTGCAATATCATTATTGATTATATTTTTAGTAAAAGCAGCGTGTGGATATTTTATGCAATATTGGGGACATGTTGTTGGCGTTAGAATGCAGGGAGATATGAGAAGTAAGATATTTAATCATCTTCAAAAGCTTCCTAATAGTTTTTTTGACAGTAATAAAACTGGTGACATTATGTCGAGAATAATAAATGATCTTATGGATATTTCAGAACTTGCACATCATGGTCCAGAAGATATATTTATTTCAATAATAATGCTTGCAGGGTCATTCATATTTTTAAGTACAATCAATTTACCTTTAACACTTCTTATTTTTGCATTTATTCCTTTAATTGTGTGGTTTACTTTATATCAAAGAAAAAGAATGAATAAAGCATTTTTAAATAGTAAAGTTGAAACTGGTGCAGTAAATGCAAATTTAGAAAATAGTATTTCGGGAATAAAAATATCAAAAGCTTTTGTAAGTCATAAATCAGAACAAAAAAAGTTTGAAGAAGGAAATAATAAATTTATAGTAGCTCGTGAAAAAGCATATAAGGTTATGGCTGAATATTCTTCTGGTGCTAATTTTGGAATTGATATATTAAATTATGTAGGACTTATAGGTGGAGGAATATTTACATTTAAAGGATTTATAAGTGTAGGAGACTTTATGGCATATATGCTTTTTATAAAATCATTTATTGATCCTATTAAGAAGCTTATTAATTTTATGGAACAATATCAAAATGGCATAACTGGTTTTCAAAGATATATGGAAATTATGGATGAAAATAAAGAGAAAGATAAAGCAAATGCAATAAAACTTGATACTGTAGAAGGTGAAATCGAATTTAAAGATGTTAATTTCAGTTACGAAGGGAAAAATGTACTTGAAAATATATCTATAAGAATTAAAAAGGGTGAAATGCTTGCACTAGTTGGTGAATCAGGTGGAGGAAAAACAACATTTTGTAACCTTATACCAAGATTCTATGATGTTGATAGTGGGGATATATTAATAGATGGTAAAAGTATATATGATGTTAAATTAGATTCACTTAGATCAAACATAGGAATTGTACAGCAGGAAGTATTTTTATTTACAGGTACTATACGAGATAATATTCTTTATGGTAAAGAAAATGCTACAGAAGAGGAACTTATAAATGCCGCTAAAATGGCTAATATACATGAATTCATAGAAAGTCTTGAGGATGGATATGACACTTATATAGGGGAAAGAGGAGTTAAACTATCAGGTGGACAAAAACAAAGAATATCTATAGCAAGAGTATTTTTAAAGAATCCGCCAATACTTATTTTAGATGAAGCAACCTCAGCACTTGATAATGTTACTGAAAAGATAATTCAAGAATCATTAGAGAGATTATGTAAAGGTAGAACTACTATTGTTGTTGCGCATAGATTATCTACAATTAAAAATGCTGATGAGATCGTTGTTCTTGGAAAGCAAGGTATTATAGAAAAGGGTTCTCATGAGGAATTAATTGAATTAGGTGGAACTTATAGCAAATTGCATAAAATATCATCATTTTAAATTGTAAAAAAATATGATATAAAATGATTAAAGTATAGAATAGTATTAAAAATAAAAGATTAAAATAGATATGGGATGTCGCAGATTATTTAATGCGCTATCCCATATTTTATTTACTAGATTTATTAATAATTAGAACTAAAAGAGGCATAAATGAATAGTATTATATATAAAGTTTTTATTATGGAGAGGATTATATGATACCTAATATATACGATACAGATTTTATGAAGGAAGTATTAAATGAAGAAAAACTAGTATTAGTAGACTTTTCAGCTATTTGGTGCGGACCATGTAAAATGGTTGCTCCTATTTTAGAAGAAATTGCTTATGAAAATGATAATGTTAAGATAGTAAAAATGGATGTGGATGTAAGTCCGTTTATTTCAAGAAAATATAGGATAAACAGTATACCTAATATAAAATTTTTTAAAAATGGTAGAGTAGTTGATGAAATAATTGGATTTGTTCCTAAAAGACAAATTGAAGAAGTGATAAATAGAAATCTTGAACAATATATAGATGAGGAATTCTAAAATGAATGAAAAATATGATATAGCTATCATAGGGAGTGGACCAGCAGGAATATCAGCAGCACTAAATATAAAAATTAGAAACAAGAAATTTATACTCTTTGGGAGTTCAAATTTAAGCTCTAAATTAGAAAGAGCACCAAAGGTTAATAATTACTTGGGATTTTATAATGTATCGGGAGAAGAGTTAAAGAAAAGATTTCACGAGCATATGAAGCAAATGGATATACAAATAACAGAAGAGAGAATAGACTCTATATATTCTATGGGGGAATGTTTTCTCTTAGCAGTAAATGATAAATATTATGAGGCAAAGACTATAATTTTAGCAACTGGTATTGATTTTAATAAAGAAATTGAAGGAGAAGAAGAGTTTTTAGGTCATGGAGTGGGTTATTGCGCAACATGTGATGCACCATTGTACAAAGGTAGAACAGTATCTATTATATCGTATCATAAAGATGGAGAAAAGGATGCAAACTATGTACAGGAAATAGCAGAAAAAGTTTATTATATACCTATGTACAAAGGAAAATATAAATTAAAAGAAGGAATAGAGGTTGTAATAGATAGGCCTACAAAAATAGAAGGAACAGAAGTGGTAAAAAAACTTACAATGCAAAATAGAGTTATATTTACCGATGGAGTATTTTTATTAAGAGAAAGCTTATCACCTAAACAACTTGTGCCAGGATTGGAAATTGAAAATAATCATATAATTGCAAACAGGAAGATGGAAACTAATATACCTGGGTGTTTTGCTGCTGGTGATTGTATTGGAGCACCATATCAATATATTAAGGCTGCTGGGGAAGGGAATATCGCGGCTTTAAGTGCTGTTTCATATTTAGATGAAACTTATATTTAATAATAAATATAAAGAAACGTATTTAAAAGACTGCATTGAATTTATTTTTCAATGCAGTCCTTTATAGTTATAAAAATTATTTAACTTCGTATATCCATCCTTCAGGAGCTTCAACATCACCCATTTGAATTCCATAAAGAATATCATATAATTTCTTTATTGTAGGTCCAACTTCAGTTTCACTATGGAAAACATATCTCTTGTTTTTATAGTCTATAGCACCGATAGGTGTAATAACAGCAGCAGTACCACAAGCACCAGCTTCAGCAAATTCATCTAATTTATCTACAAAAACATCTCTTTCATATACTGGCATTTTTAAATAATGTTCAGCTATGTATAATAAAGAATATTTTGTGATACTTGGTAATATAGAAGATGATGCAGGAGTTACGAATTCTCCATTTTTAGTTATACCTATAAAGTTAGCAGCACCAACTTCATCAATTTTTGTATGAGTTGCAGGATCTAAGTATATGCAATCTGCATATCCAGCTTCAGCAGCTTTTTTATGAGCTTGTAATGAAGCTGCGTAATTTCCGCCAACCTTTTGCTTACCAGTACCATGAGGTGCAGCCCTGTCAAATTCATCTTGAACTACAAAGTTACAAGGCTTTAATCCACCTGAGAAATAAGGTCCTACTGGCATGCAGAAAACTGTGAAGATATATTCAGATGCTGGTTTTACACCTATATTATCCCCAACACCCATAAGTACAGGTCTTATATATAAAGTTGCTCCAGTTCCATATGGAGGAACCCATTCTTTATTAGCTTTTACTACTTGCATACAAGCATCTATAAATTTTTCTACAGGAACATGTGGCATAAGAAGCTTGTCACAACTTTCGTTCATACGAGCTGCATTTCTATCAGGTCTGAATAATTGAATTTTACCTTCTTTAGTAGTATAAGCTTTTAAACCTTCAAAGCAGCTTTGCCCATAATGTAAAACTGTAGAAGCTTCACTCATACGAAGCATATTGTCTTCTGTAAGTTTACCATCATCCCATTTTCCGTCTTTCCAAATTGAAACATAACGATAATCAGTTTTAATATAATCAAATCCTAGTTTGCTCCAATCGATATCAACTTTTTTCCCCATGTTAGTTTGTTGCTAAAAATATGCACTTTTATAAGGCGAATTTTCAAATTAAAAACAAAGATGTCTTATAACGCGTGATAAGTTTTGGCAACAATTCACCTCCCTTTATTATATAGGCTTATCGCCATTTTTTATTTAATAGAATCATTTTATCACTATTTAAAGAAAAATTCCACAAAACAATATAAAAATATTAATTGAAAGAAAGAAATGATAAAATATTACTTCTAAATGTGCCGATTATATATTAAATTAATATATAATCGGCATATTTGTTATCATAATAATAAAAAGTTGAAAGGTGAGGCCTACTATTTCCAAGGCTCTGCATCTGAAGGCATTCTGAAATCTCCTCTTGGACTTAATGAAATACTACCAACCTTAGGACCGTCAGGAAGAGCACTTCTTTTAAATTGTTGTGTGAAGAATCTATACATAAATTTATCTAACCATTTTTGAATTTCTTCTTCACTATAATCATCTTTAAATGCATGATTAGCTAAGAAGAAAATTCTATCTTTTGTTGACCCATGCTTTATAAAGTGATACAAGAAGAAATCATGAAGCTCATATGGACCTACAATGTCTTCGGTTTTTTGAGTTATCTCTCCAGTCGAATCTTTTGGTAATAATTCAGGGCTAACTGGTGTATCTAAAATATCCATAAGGGTTTCGCTTACAACATTATTAGATTCATTTTGAGCCACATATTTTACTAAATATCTTACAAGAGTTTTTGGAATTGATGGATTAACAGAGTACATTGACATATGATCACCATTATATGTACACCACCCAAGTGCAAGTTCTGATAAATCACCTGTACCAATTAATAACCCGCCTTCTTTGTTAGCTATATCCATTAATATTTGAGTTCTTTCTCTTGCTTGAACATTTTCATATGCTACATCATGTATGTCTTTATCATGACCAATATCTTCAAAGTGTTGAAGAGCTGCTTTTACTATGTTTATTTCTCTTAAGTCTGTGCCTAATTCGTTGCATAATTCAATTGCATTATTATATGTTCTATCAGTTGTTCCGAATCCAGGCATTGTGATTGTAACTATATTCTTTTTATCTAACTTAAGAAGTTCAAATGTTTTAACAATAACAAGAAGAGCTAAAGTAGAGTCAAGTCCACCTGAAATTCCAACAACAGCTTTCTTGCATCTAGTATGTTCTAATCTTTTGGCTAAAGAAGCAGCTTGAATATTAAATATTTCTTTGCATCTTACATCACATTCCTGTTCAGATGAAGGAACAAAAGGATGCTTATCAATAAATCTATCAAAATTATAAATGGATATATTATCAAATTCAAATTTAATAAAATTAGGGCTTAATGATAAATTTTTAGTTGCATCTCTAAAACTTAGATTTTTCATTCTTTCAGATTTTAATTTGAATACATCTATATAAGAATAGATAACTTCATTTTCTCTTTGGAAGCGTTTATTTTCTTTTAATAATGAACCATTTTCGCTTATTAATAAATGACCGCTGAATAACACATCTGTTGTGGATTCATGAACACCAGCAGATGAGTAAATATAGCTGCACATACAACGTGCACTTTGATTGGAAATTAGACTTTTCCTATAGTCAGCTTTGCTTACCAGTTCATTAGAAGCAGAAAGGTTACCTATTATATGAGCACCCATTAGTGACAAATATGAACTTGGTGGAATAGTTACCCAAAGATCTTCACAAATCTCTATACCAAAGTTTGCAATTTGTGATGAAAAAATTAAATCTGTTCCAAATGGAACATTTTTCTGAAAAGGTAAATCTACAGTCGCATTTTTAATATCTAATCCTTCACTAAACCAACGTTTCTCGTAGAATTCACTATAATTTGGAATATATGATTTGGGAACTATTCCAAGGACAGATCCTTTATAGAATACAAAAGCAACATTATATAATATGCTATTATGTAAGAAAGGAGAGCCAACAGTTATTAACATATCTGTATTTTTTGTTTCGTTTAATATTGTCTTTATAGCTTCTAATGATTTTTCTATTAAATATCCCTGTAAAAATAAATCGCCACAAGTATATGATGTTATACAAAGTTCAGGAAATACTAAGAATTTGCATTTTTCATTTTCAGCATTTTGTATGCAGTCTAAGATTTTTGATATATTATAATTAATATCAGATACTCTAGTTGTAGGACACGCAGCACCTACTTTAATAAAATCCATGAAATCACTCCTTGTTAAATATATTAAAAGATAAATTATATATTATAGTAAGTGGATTTTTATATAAATTTATTCTTTAATTTATACAATTATTTTAAACTCTAATAGTGCTTATGGCAATAATGGAAAACCTCTCATGAAATATATTAATTTAAAAATGAATAGAACTAAATAAATAGTATTAAATACATTATAAAACAATAATAAATAACTTGAAAAGAAAGTGATGATACTGTATAATTAGAATATAAAGAAAGTATTTCTTTAATATTGAACATTAAAAAAATCTTAAAGCAGACTTTGAAAAGTATACTAAGAATGGAAAGATTGATATAATATATAGTATAAAGGAGGGATATAAATGGGATGGGTAATAGTTTGGTTGATTATAGCAATAGTAGCAGGAGCAATTGATGTTTTAACTAGTAATTTTTTCTTTGTGCTATTTTCGATTGGATCAATAGTAGCCGCTATATGCGCGGGGCTTGGAGTTCCGTTTTTATATCAAATAATAGTTTTTTCTATTATAAGTTTGATAGCTATGATTTTTGGATATCCGTGGTTAAAGAAAAAGTATAAAATGATGCATAAAAGAATACCATTAATGGAAGAAACATATATAGGAAAGATTCTTATAGCTGAAAAAGACATAGAAACTAAAGCTCAAATTAAGGTTGGAGGAGAGTATTGGACCGCTGTAAATGAAGGTGAAAAGATTACTAAAAACGAAAAATTTGAGATAACAGGTATTGATGGAATAAAATTAAAAATAAAAAGAATTTAGGAGGCTTATTTTATGTTATTAATGATAATTTTTGGAATTATACTATTACTTTTATTAATAGTAATAGTATCCTCAATTAAAATTGTTAACACAGGGTACTTATGTGTTGTAGAAAGGTTTGGTCAATTTGATAGAATATTAGAACCAGGATGGCATGTTATAATTCCATTCGTAGATTTTGTTAGAAGAAAAGTTTCAACAAAACAACAAATATTAGATGTACCACCACAATCAGTTATTACTAAAGATAATGTTAGAATATCTGTTGATAATGTTATATTTTTTAAATTATTAAATGCTAGAGATGCTGTATATAATATAGAAGATTATAAATCAGGTATTGTATATTCTGCTACAACTAATATAAGAAATTTAATCGGTAATATGAGCTTAGATGAAGTTTTATCAGGTAGAGATAAAATCAATTCAGACTTATTAAATATTATTGATGAAGTCACAGATGCTTACGGAATAAAGATATTATCAGTAGAAATAAAAAATATAGTTCCACCACAAGAAATTCAAGAAGCTATGGAAAAACAAATGAAAGCAGAAAGAGATAAAAGAGCTATGATTCTTCAAGCAGAAGGACAAAGACAATCTCAAATTGAAAAAGCTGAAGGGGAAAAACAATCACAAATTTTAAGAGCTGAAGCTGAAAAGCAAGCTAATATAAGAAGAGCAGAAGGTTTAAAAGAATCACAATTATTAGAAGCTGAAGGTAAGGCAAAGGCGATTGAACAAATATCTATTGCAGAAGCAGAAGCAATTAGAAAAGTAAACAAGGCAATTATTGATTCTGGAACAGATGAGAGAGTTATAGCATTAAAGCAGGTGGAAGCTCTTAAGGAAATGGCATTAAATCCAGCTAATAAGCTTATTCTTCCAAATGAAACTTTATCATCACTTGGAAATATAGCTGCAATTGCAGATACATTAAAGGATACATTAAAGTCAGAAAAATCAGAATAGGTATAAATAGCACCTCGAATCATTATGATTTGGGGTGCTATTTTTTAGTAAAATATATTGAAAGAAACAAACTTAAAAAATATCATTATTCAAAGTATAAATAGTGATTAATAATTAAATTGTATAAAAATAATTTGAAAGATTTATTTAATTGAAGATGTTGTTAATATAAATAGTAAAAATGCTTGACTGTTTTACTTTAGTGTGTTAAAGTAATGAAAGAGAAAAGCAGTGATTATAGATTCTATTTAAGAATGTTTTAATTTTAGGAGGTAAATATTATGAATGCTAAGAAGTTAATAAAAAAGATAGCTACGTTAGGAATTATAGGAGTTTTGGGGACAAGTTTAATTGCGTGTGGGGGAAGCAGTAGTCAAGCTTCAAGTGAAAGTAGTGGAAAAGAAACAGAAGCAAAAGGAACTATAGAAAAGAAAGAATTAGTTATTGGATTAGATGATACATTTGTCCCAATGGGATTTAAAGATGAGAATGGAGAATTAGTAGGATTTGATGTAGAACTTGCGAAAGTAGTTTGCGAAAAGCTTGGTAAAGAATATAAGTTTCAAGCAATTGACTGGAGCATGAAAGAAACTGAACTTAATAGTGGTAATATAGATTTGATTTGGAATGGTTATTCAATTAGTGATGAAAGAAAAGAAAAAGTTGACTTTTCAAAACCATACTTAGATAATAAGCAAATTATTGTAACTTTAGCCGATTCTAGTATAAATAAAAAGGCAGATTTAGAAGGGAAAAAAGTTGGCGCACAAAATCAATCAACAGCTGTTGATGCTGTTAAAGCTGATGAAAGCAATATAATTGAAAAATTTGATGGTGGAGATCTTGTAACATTTGAGAATAATAATGATGCATTGATGGATTTGGAAGCAGGAAGATTGGATGCAATTGTTGTTGATGAAATATTAGCTAGATATTATATTGAAGCAAGAGGTTCTGAAAAATATAAAATATTAGATGAAAACTTTGGTGATGAACAATACGGAGTTGGAATAAGAAAAGGTGATACAGAATTTGTTGATGCATTTAATAAGGCTTTAGATGAAGTTGTAGCAGACGGAACAGCTGGAGAAATATCAAAAAAATGGTTCGGTGAAGATATTGTTGTTAAATAATAAATTGGTATTATATTTTGTAGCATGAAGATAAATCTTAGGAGGGGTTAGACATTGGAATATATATTTGAATTAATACCACAAGTATTAGAAGGTCTTAAAGTTACATTAGAAGTTTTTGGACTCACATTAATTTTATCTATTCCACTTGGAATATTAATTGCACTTATGAGAACTTCGAAGTCATTAGTTTTAAAGAATATAAGTGGTGCATATGTTCTTGTAATGAGAGGAACTCCTCTTTTGCTGCAAATAATTTTTATATACTTTGGATTATCTATAATAGGAATCAAGTTTGAAAGGTTCCCAGCAGGTATTTTAGCTTTTACACTTAACTATGGAGCATATTTTGGTGAGATATTTAGAGGAGGAATAATATCAATAGATAAAGGTCAGATTGAAGGTGCACAGGTATTAGGATTAAGTACAAAAGATATATTTTTCAGAATAACATTACCACAGGCATTTAAAAGAGTTATTTCTCCAATTACAAATGAAATAACAACTTTAGTGAAGGATACATCGTTGATATATGTTTTAGGACTAGAAGAGATGCTAAAAATAGCAAAGACAGCAGCTAATCGTGATGTTTCATTAATTCCATTTTTAGTAGTTGGAATAGCATATCTAATAGTTATAGCAGTTGTAAGCTTTATTCTTAAAAAAGTAGAACAAAGATATGACTACTATAAATAGGAAAGGAAGAAGAAAATGCTTAAAATAAGTAATGTTAGAAAAACATTTGGGAATGTGGAAGTTTTGAAAGGTATTGATCTTGAAATAAAAAGCGGAGAAATACTTGTTATAGTTGGTGAATCTGGTGGAGGAAAAACTACACTATTAAGATGTGTAAATGCACTTGAATTCTGTGATGAAGGTACTATTGAGATTAACGGAAAAGTATTATGCAAAGATGGAGAATATGTATCTAAGAAAGAACTAAAAGATATAAGAAAAGATATTGGCCTTGTTTTTCAGACATTTAATTTATTTCCTCATATGAGCGTTTTGGAAAATCTTATTGAAGCACCACAAAGAGTTTTTGGTGTTGAAAAGTCAAAAGCAGTTAAAAAAGCAGAAGAAACACTTAAATTTTTAGGGCTGTTAGATAAAAAAAATAATTATCCATTCGAATTATCAGGGGGGCAAAAACAAAGAGTGGCAATTGGAAGAGCTCTTATGTTAGAACCTAAGATAATGTGTTTTGATGAGCCTACATCAGCACTTGATCCTGGACTCACAGGAGAAGTGGCAAATCTTATAAGAAATTTAGGCACTAATGGAATGAGTATGATGATAATAACTCACGATATGGAATTTGCCAAAAAAGTGTCAGATAGGATAGTTTCTATGGATAATGGAAAACTTAAAGAAGGTTTAATATTTGAGGATTAATTGTAATAAATTTGTTGAAAAATATTTTTTAGTATAGTATAATGAAAACGTAATATAATTCAAGATTTAATCAGTACTACTTACGCCTCTGGTTCAGAGATTGCTCATAGTATCAGGTTATAATCTTTGAAACAAGGAGGATTTTTTATAATGGAAGATAAGACTTTAGTATGCAAAGATTGTGGTAAGGAATTTATATTCACAGTAGGTGAACAAGAATTCTTCAAGGAAAAAGGATTCGATAACGATCCAGTTAGATGCCCAGAATGCAGAAAAGCAAGAAAAGCTCAAAGAAACAATAGAAACTTTGACAGATAGTGAATTTCAGGTCATAAGATTTTTATCTTATGACCTTTTTATTATATAAAACTAGTGATAAAATTAAAATGTTGTAATCAACCATTTAATTAGTCAATTGAGGGATATCTATGGAAGAAATAATTCAAAAGTTAAAATATATTAAAAGCTATTTAATTACTTTTATAAAATGGGTTGCTATTGCTGTGGCAACAGGAACTTGTGGAGGAATTGTAGGTAGTTTTTTTCATAAAAGCGTAGAATATGTGACAGAAATCAGAATAGCAAATGAATGGATTATATTTGCCTTACCATTTGGAGGGCTTATTATAGTATATTTGTACAAGCTATTTAAATTAGATAGTAATATAGGAACAAATTTAATAATAGACTCAATTCGTACAGATGGAAAAGTTCCAATTGCTATGGCACCTCTTATTTTTGTAAGCACAGTAATAACTCATCTTTTTGGTGGTTCAGCAGGTAGAGAAGGAGCTGCACTTCAATTAGGCGGAAGTATAGGGTCACAAATTGGAAATATGCTAAAGCTGGATGAAAAAGATATGCATGCAATTACATTGTGTGGGATGAGCGGAGTATTTGCAGCATTGTTTGGGACACCTTTAACAGCTACATTTTTTGCAATGGAGGTAATAAGTGTAGGAATAATTTATTATTCAAGCTTTATACCATGTATTGTATCTTCAATAGTTGCATATAAAATATCCTTACTTTTTGGATTAGAACCTGTTTACTTTAATTTAAAGATAATACCTGCAATTTCTGCTAGTAGTGTAATTAAAGTCACTGTATTAGGAGCGTTGTGTGCTATAGTTAGTATAGTTTTTTGTGAATCACTTCACAAGACAAGTAGGTTTGTAAAAAAGTATATAAAAAATGAATATTTACGGATAGCTTTAGGTGGCTTGGTTATAGTAATACTTACAATGATGCTTAGAAACACAGATTATAATGGCACTGGAATGAATATTATATCTAAAGCTATTAATGGTGAAGCAAAGTATGAGGCGTTCTTTTTAAAAATAATTTTTACAGCTATAACAATTAGTGTTGGGTATAAAGGCGGAGAAATTGTTCCAACATTTTTTATAGGTTCTACTTTTGGATGTGTAGCAGCTAAATTTTTAGGTATTGATCCTGGGTTTGGAGCTGCTATAGGGCTTATTGCGTTATTTTGTGGAGTTGTTAATACACTTATAAGTTCTATAATATTAAGTATTGAACTTTTTGGGGCTGATGGAGTAATATTATTTTCAATTGCTTGTGGAGTAAGTTATATGTTATCTGGATATTATAGCCTTTATAGTAGTCAAAAAATAGTTTATTCTAAACTGAAGGCTGAGTATATAAATACAAGCGCAAAATGATATCATTTAGTTTAAAGTAGATTTTATGGTTAAAAAAACAATTAATCCGAATTATAGCAAAAAAATAAAAAGCTATAATTCGGATTTTTCTTAAATTTAAAGAAAATTTATCATATTTCAAGTTGACATCGTACGTCTTAAATGATAATCTTAAATTGTTGATACGAAAATTAAGAAAAAAGGACAGAATAATATTCGCATATTACAATGATGTGATAATAAGCTAAATCTCATAATATTTTGGAGGAATTAAGATGTCAAATATTAGAAGCATATTTGTGGAAAAGAAACAAGGGTTTAATGTAGAAGCTCAAAGTTTGTTAAGAGATTTTAAAGAGAATTTAGGATTAACAAATCTTGAAGATGTAAGAATTATTAATAAGTACCTTATTTCAGATATATCTGAAGAGTACTATAATAAATCGTTACATACAATCTTTGCTGAACTTACAGTAGACAAGATTTATGAAGATAAGTTACCAATTAGTGAAGGAGAAATAGCTTTTGGAGTAGAATTTTTACCAGGGCAATACGATCAAAGAGCAGATTCGGCTTCTGAATGTTTAGCTCTTTTAACAGCAGAAGACAAGATAGAAATAAAGTCAGCTAAAGTAGTTATATTAAAAGGAAACCTTTCAAAAAATGATGTAGAAAAAATTAAGAAATACTACATCAATCCAGTCGATTCTAGAGAAGTTGATATAGACAACAAAGATTTAGCAGCAATCTCAAACATACCTAATGACGTTGAAATCTTAAATGGATTTACCCAAAAAACAATTGAAGAACTAAAAAAAATTCACGGTGAGCTAGGGCTTGCAATGAGTATAGATGATCTAGTAATGATTCAAAATTATTTTAAAAATGAAAATAGAGAACCTAGTATAACTGAAATTAAGGTAATAGATACTTATTGGTCAGATCACTGTAGACATACAACTTTCTCTACAGTATTAGAAAATATACATATAGAAGAAGGAAAATACACAGAGCCAATAAAGACAAGCTATACAGAGTATTTAAAATCAAGAGACTATGTTTATGGAAATAATGAAAGAAGCAAAACTCTTATGGATATTGCAGTAATTGCAATGAAAGAACTTAAAAAAAGAGGAAAGCTTAATGATTTAGATATATCAGAAGAAATAAATGCATGTTCAATAAATGTAAAAATTGAAACTAATAATGGATTAGAAGATTATTTAGTAATGTTCAAAAACGAAACTCATAATCACCCAACTGAAATTGAACCATTTGGTGGTGCAGCAACATGTTTAGGCGGAGCAATAAGAGATCCATTATCAGGTAGAACTTATGTATATCAAGCAATGAGAGTTACAGGAGCAGCAGATCCAACAGTTCCAGTTGAAGATACATTAGAAGGAAAACTTCCTCAAAGAAAGATAACTCTTGGAGCTGCCCATGGATATAGTTCATATGGTAATCAGATTGGACTTGCAACTGGTGAAGTAAGAGAAGTATATCATCCTAATTATGTTGCAAAGAGAATGGAAGTAGGAGCTGTTATTGCAGCAGCACCTAAAGAAAATGTAGTTCGTGAAGAACCAGCACTTGGAGACATAATAATATTACTTGGTGGAAGAACAGGTAGAGATGGTGTAGGAGGAGCTACAGGCTCATCTAAAGAGCATACTGTTGATTCTATAAATGAATGTGGAGCAGAAGTTCAAAAAGGAAATGCACCAACAGAAAGAAAGATTCAAAGGTTATTTAGAAATCCTTCTGCGGCAAAAATGATTAAAAGATGTAATGACTTTGGTGCTGGTGGAGTTTCAGTTGCAATTGGAGAACTTTGTAGAGGTCTTGATATAGATTTAGATAAAGTACCAAAGAAATATGAAGGATTAGATGGGACTGAACTTGCAGTTTCAGAATCACAAGAAAGAATGGCAGTCGTAGTAACTAAGGAAAATGCAGAAGAATTTATAAGACTTTCTAATGAAGAAAACCTAGAAGCTGTTATAGTTGCTCATGTTACAGATACTGATAGATTAAGAATGGTTTGGAGAGGAAAAACTATTGTTGATTTAAAGAGAACTTTCTTAGATACAAATGGAGCAACTCAAAGAACAGAAGTAGTTGTTAAAGCTCCAGATGCTTATCCATATGGTGTTAAAGTTGAAAATGTTAAAGAAGAATGGATAAACAACTTAAAGAAATTAAATGTAGCATCTGAGCAGGGATTAAGTGAAAGATTTGATTCAACAATTGGTGGAGGAACAGTACTTATGCCATTTGGTGGTAAGTATGCAAAAACTCCAACAGAAGGTATGGCAGCTAAAATTCCAGTACCAAATGGTGAAAGTAAAGATGCAACACTTATGACTTTTGGAATTAATCCAGAACTTGGAATGTGGAGCCCATATCATATGGCATATTATTCAGTAGTTGAAAGTGTTACAAAGCTTGCATGTATGGGAGGAAACTTCAGAACTTCTCATCTTACATTCCAAGAATATTTTGAAAGACTTGGAAAAGATTCAGCAAGATGGGGAAAACCATTTGCAGCGCTTCTAGGAGCTTATGAAGCACAAATGGAACTTGAAATTGCAGCAATAGGTGGTAAAGATTCAATGTCTGGAAGCTTTGGCGATTTAGATGTACCTCCAACATTAGTATCATTTGCAGTTGGTGTTGAAAAGGCAGATAAAATTATCTCGCCAGAGTTTAAAAAGGCAGATTCAAAGTTAGTTTTACTTTTTGCAGAAAAGCTTGAAGATGGAACTATAAATATGGATAAGTTTAAGAATAACTTAGATGTTTTATATAAATTAATTCAAGAGGGTAAAGTTATTTCAGCTTCTTCAATTAAGTTTGGTGGAGTATCTGAAGTAATAACTAAAATGGCACTTGGAAATAGAATAGGTGTAGAAATTGAGAATTTAACTAAAGAAGATTTATTTGCTTTCAACTATGGAAGTTCAGTATTAGAAGTTCGTAAAGATGTAAATATAGAAGAAGAATTTAAAGATTGCTTATATAAAGTTATAGGTAAAACAATAGAAAAATCTTCAATTATAAGTAAAGAATATGATTTGAATTTAGACGTTGAATATTTAGAAGAAACTTATGAGAAGAAGTTAAGTAAAGTGTTTGGAATTAAAACAGAAGATGTTGAAGAAAAGATTGATACTCAATTATATGAAGTTAAATCTTATGCATCTCCAGTAATAAAAGTAGCAAAACCAAAGGTTGTCATTCCAGTATTCCCAGGAAACAACTGTGAATATGATTGCGAAAGAGCATTTAGAAAAGTAGGAGCAGATGTTACACAAGTAGTATTTAGAAATATTACTAAGGAAGCATTAGTTGATTCTATAGATAGACTAGCTAATGAAATATCAACAGCTCAAATACTTATGATTCCTGGTGGATTCTCAGCAGGTGATGAGCCAGATGGTTCAGGTAAGTTTATTGCAAATGCATTAAGAAATGAAAAGATAGCTAATGCTGTAATGGAACTTCTTAAAAATAGAGATGGTTTAGCTCTTGGTATTTGTAACGGCTTCCAAGCATTAATTAAATTAGGACTTGTACCATATGGAGAAATTGTTGATATTAAAGAAGATATGGCAACATTAACTTACAATAATATTAATAGACATATGAGTTCAATAATAAGAACTAGAGTTACATCAAATAAATCACCATGGTTTAGTGAAGCAAATGTGGGAGATATACATTCAGTTGCAATTTCTCATGGTGAAGGAAGATTTGTTGCACCAGAAAGTTTGATTAAAGAATTAATTGATAATGGTCAAGTTGCAACACAATATGTTGATTTAGAAGGAAATGTATCATTAAATATGCCATATAATCCAAATGGATCAATGTATGGAATTGAAGGTATAACAAGTCCGGATGGAAGAGTATTAGGAAAGATGGCTCACTCAGAAAGAAGCGGTGAAAATATCTTTAAGAATATTCCAGGAAATTACGATCAAAAGATATTTGAATCTGGGGTTAAATACTTTAAATAGTTGAAAGTGAACATCTAGAGACAGGTGGTTAATTAAGGAAGAGATTATAGATTTTCTATAAGTAATATGAGTTTTTTGAGGTTATATTTTAATAGAAACAAAACATTTTTAATATAAAAAGTAAAAATGCTTGAATAAATATTTGAAGAATGAAAAAATCGCCAGAATTTAAGAATTTAAGAATTTAAGAATTTAAGAATTTAAGAATATGCTTATTTTATGAGGGATTGAGGTAAAAATATATAATTAAGGAAGGAGCTTTTCAAAAATGGAAGTAGCAATATTTTTTGGAAGCAAATCTGATACAGAAGTTATGAGAGGAGCTGCAAATGCATTAAAAGAGTTTGGAATAAATTATAAAGCATTTGTTTTATCAGCTCATAGAGTACCAGAAAAATTAGAAGAAACTTTAGAAGAAATCGAAAAAGAAGGATGTAAGGTTATAATTGCTGGTGCTGGACTTGCAGCACATTTACCAGGTGTTATAGCATCAAAAACTGTATTACCTGTAATAGGAGTTCCAGTTAAAGCAGCTCTTGAAGGATTAGATGCACTTTACTCTATAGTGCAGATGCCAAAGTCAATTCCAGTTGCAACAGTTGGAATAAATAACAGCTATAATGCAGGAATGCTTGCTGTACAAATGTTATCAGTAAATAATGAGGACTTAAAAGCTAGGCTTAAAGAATATAGAACAAATATGAAAAAGAAATTTATTGAAGATAATGCTGAAGGAGTGGAATTATAATGGAAAAATTAGAAATGTTATATGAAGGAAAAGCAAAACAAATATATAGAACTAACAAGGAAGATGAAGTAATAGTTTATTATAAAGATGATGCAACAGCTTTTAATGGAGAAAAGAAAGGTCAAATACACGATAAAGGAGTTATGAATAACAATATAACTTCAATACTATTTGAACAATTAGAAGCACAAGGAATAAAGACTCACTTTATTAAAAAATTAAATGATAGAGAACAATTATGTAAAAAGGTTGAAATTATTCCTCTTGAAGTAATCGTAAGAAATGTAGCAGCAGGAAGTATGGCTAAGAGATTAGGTCTTGAAGAGGGAACAGCTCTTAAGACTACAGTATTCGAATTTTCTTATAAAGATGATGAACTAGGCGATCCATTAATAAACAGCTATCATGCAGTAGCAATTGGAGCAGCAACTTTTGAAGAAATTGATACTATTTTAGAAATGACTGGTAAAATAAATAACATATTAAAAGATGCTTTTGCAAAAGAAAACATAAACTTAATTGATTTCAAGATTGAATTTGGTAAAACTGCAGATGGGGAAATAGTTCTAGCTGATGAAATTTCACCTGATACTTGTAGATTCTGGGATGCTACAACAGGAGAAAAGCTAGATAAAGATAGATTCAGAAGAGATCTTGGAAATGTTGAAGATGCATATATTGAAATATTAAAGAGAATTTCAAAATAATATTATAAAATCATAATAAAGAAATGCTCAATTACAATAACTAATTGAGCATTGAATTTCAAAATTATTAAAATATTTTTAAGTGAAAGGATTAAATACATGACAAATTCAGATTTTGAATTAATTATGGATCCAAGCTTGGATAAATTTAAAGATGAATGTGGTGTTTTTGGTGTATATTGTACACAACCTATGGATGTAGCCTCAATGACTTACTATGGACTTTATGCTCTTCAACATAGAGGGCAGGAAAGTGCAGGGATTGCAGTAGCAGATGGAGAAAAAATTGAAGTCCATAAAGGTTTAGGTTTACTTACTGATGCTTTTACGCAGGAAGATTTAGAAAGACTAAAAGGACATATTGCTGTAGGCCATGTTAGGTATTCAACTGCTGGAGGGAAAGGAATTGAAAATGCTCAGCCAATAGTTACTACATCTAAAATTGGTTCAATAGCTATGGCTCACAACGGGAATTTAGTTAATGATGATGTAATAAAAGAATTACTTGAAGATGCAGGTCAAATATTTCATACATCAAGTGATTCAGAAGTAATAGCATGTCTTATAGCAAGAAGCGCTAAAAAAGGTTTAGCAAAGGCTGTTGTTGATGCAATGTCAGCTATAAGAGGTTCATTTGCATTAACAATAATGTCACAAGATAAATTAATAGGGGCAAGAGATCCTCATGGAATAAGACCACTTTCACTAGGAAAGATCGATGAGGGATATATATTAACATCAGAAAGTTGTGCTTTAGATGCAATAGGCGCTGAACTTGTACGTGATATAGAACCGGGGGAAATTGTTATTATAGATGAAAATGGAATACATTCATATAGATATTCGGAAAATACTCAATGCCAAACTTGTGCATTTGAATATATTTATTTTGCAAGGCCAGATTCAACAATTGATGGACTAGATGTTCATACTTCAAGAGTACGAGCAGGAGAGCAATTATTTAAAGAACATCCTATAAAGGCAGATGTAGTTATAGCTGTTCCGGACTCAGGTATACCTGCAGCAATTGGATATGCAAAGGCTTCAGGAATTCCTTATGATACTGGATTTATTAAAAACAGATATGTTGGAAGAACATTTATTTCTCCGTCTCAAGAAATAAGAGAAAGAGCAGTAGCAGTTAAATTAAATCCATTAAAAGTTAATCTAGAAGGGAAAAGCGTTATTTTAATTGATGATTCTATTGTAAGAGGAACGACTTCAAAACATTTAATAGATTCACTTAGACGTGCTGGAGTCAGAGAAATTAACTTTTTAATTGCTTCCCCAGGAGTTAAATATCCATGCTATTTTGGAATAGATACACCATATAGAAGTGAACTTATTGCAGCAAATAATAGTGTAGAAGAAATACGAGATATTATAGGTGCCGATTATTTAGGTTATTTAAGTGAAGAAGGCGTAAGAATAAGTTGTAGGGGTAAAGAAGGATTTTGTATGGGATGCTTTAATGGAATTTATCCAGTAGCAGCACCAGTAGAAGCTGAATAATATTTAGTTGAAAATTGACAGCTAATCAGTTGACAGTTAAAAGAGTTAAATTGCCAACTGGAAGCTGTTAACTGAAAACCGCCAAAAGGAGTGTTTATTAATGATTACTTATAAAGAAGCAGGAGTTAATATAGAAGAAGGATACAGAAGTGTTAAACTTATAAAAGAATATGCTGCTAAAACAATGAGCGAGTATGTTTTAAATGGACTTGGAAGCTTTGCAGGAATGGTTGAACTTCCATCAGGATATGAAAAACCAGTACTTGTTTCTGGAACAGATGGTGTTGGAACTAAACTTGAAATAGCATTTAAGAATAAAAAGTATGATACAGTTGGAATTGATTGTGTTGCTATGTGCGTAAATGATATTTTATGCCATGGCGCTAAACCATTATTTTTCCTTGATTATATTGCATGTGGAAAGCTTGAAGCTGAAGTTTCTTCAGATTTAGTTAAAGGAATAGCTGATGGATGCTTATATTCTGATTGTGCATTAATAGGTGGAGAAACAGCAGAAATGCCAGGATTTTATGATGAAGGCGAATATGATATGGCAGGTTTTGCAGTAGGTATAGCTGATAAGGATAAGATAATAAATGGTAGCAAGATTAAAGAAGGAGATAAGCTTATAGGTATTGCTTCTTCTGGAATTCATTCTAATGGATATTCATTAGTTAGAAAAATATTTACAGATTTAAATGAAGATTTTAATGGCGAACCAATTTGGAAAACTTTACTTACTCCAACTAAAATATACGTTAAGCCAGTTCTTAAATTACTAGAAAATTATGATATTAAGGGAATGGCACACGTTACTGGTGGTGGATTCATAGAAAATGTTCCAAGAATGTTTAATGGTAGAGAGCTTACAGCAGTGATAAATAAAGATTCATATCCGCTTCCAACTATCTTTGAAAAGATTATTGAAAAAGGTGTAGATAAAGAACATATGTATAACACTTTCAATATGGGAATAGGATTTGTGCTTGCTGTTGATGCAGAAGATGTTGAACCTATACTAAAAGCTTTAGAGGAAATGGGAGAAAAAGCTTATGAAATAGGTTATGTAACATCTGGAGGTGAAGGTATTTGTTTAAAATAGCAGTTTTAGCTTCAGGTGGAGGTACAGACTTCCAGTCTATAATTGATGCTGTAGAAAACAAAGAATTAAACATAAAAATTGAAATGCTTATAGCAAGCAAGGACAATATATATGCAATTGAAAGAGCTAAAAAGCATGGAATAGAAACTCATGTTGTAACTAGAAAAGAATATAAAGAAGAATCTAGTGATAAGATATTAGAGCTTGTAAAAGATAAAGTGGATTTAATAGTTCTTGCAGGATTTTTATCTATATTAGATGGAAAAATATTAGATGAATTTGAAAATAGAATTATAAATATTCATCCATCACTTATTCCATCATTTTGTGGACCTGGAATGTATGGGCTTAAAGTACATGAAGCAGCAATTGAATATGGAGTTAAATATTCAGGCTGTACAGTACATTATGTAAATTCTAAAGTAGATGGTGGAGCAATACTTCTTCAAGAAGCCGTTCCAGTATATTTTGAAGATAATGCGGAAACTCTTCAAAAGAGAATTCTTGAAAAAGAACATATTCTGCTTCCTAAAGCAATTAAATTAATAAGTGAAGGTAAAGTAGAATTTGTGAACAATAAAGTAAAAATAAATGATTAAAAGTAAATGGAGGTCTTTTCGTGAAAAAGAGAGCTTTAATAAGTGTATTTGATAAAGATGGTGTTTTAGATTTTGCTAAATTTTTAGTTTCAAAGGATGTTGAAATAGTATCAACAGGTGGAACTTATAGATACTTAAAAGAAAATGGAATAGATGTAATAGAAATAAATGAGGTGACTAACTTCCCTGAAATGCTTGATGGAAGAGTTAAAACACTACATCCACTAGTTCATGCTGGAATCTTAGCTATAAGAGATAATAAAGAGCATATGGATACATTAAAATCTAGAGATATTCAGACAATAGATTATGTTGTTGTTAATCTTTATCCATTCTTTGAAAAGGTGAAAGAAGATTTAACATTCGAAGAAAAAGTTGAATTTATAGACATTGGTGGACCAACAATGCTAAGAGCAGCAGCTAAGAATTTTCAAGATGTTGTTGTTATTTCTAATAAAGAAGATTATAAAGTAATTATGGAAGAAATAGAATCAAATGGTGAAGCAAGTCTTAAAACTAAAAAGAAACTTGCAGGTAAAGTATTCAATCTTATGAGTGCATATGATGCAGCTATTGCAAACTTTATGCTTGAAGGTGAAGAAGAATATCCAGAGTATCTTTCAGTATCATATAAAAAGATGCAAAGCTTAAGATATGGTGAAAATTCTCATCAAAGTGCAGCAGTTTACTCATCAACAATGCTTGATGGAGCTATGAATACATTTGAAACATTAAATGGTAAGGAATTATCATACAATAATTTTAAGGATGTAGATATAGCTTGGAAATGCGCTAATGAGTTTGATGAGCCAGCTTGCTGTGCATTAAAACATAACACACCATGTGGAGTTGCAACAGGAGAAAGTGCTTATGAAGCTTATATGAAAGCTTATGAAGTAGATCCAACATCAATTTTTGGTGGAATAATCGGATTTAATAGAAAAGTTGATAAAGCTACAGCTGAAGAAATGGTTAAGATATTCTTAGAAGTTATTGCAGCACCAGATTATGATGATGATGCATTAGAAGTATTAAAGACTAAAAAGAACTTGAGAGTTCTTAAATTCCATAATACTCCAAAAGCTGATAAATATATGGTAACTGTTGATGGAGCAATGCTTGTTCAAGAGGAAGATAAGAAACTTATTGATGAGATAAAAGTAGTAACTGAAAAAGCACCTACAGACGAAGAAATGAAAGATTTACTTTTTGGTATGAAGGTTGTTAAATATGTTAAATCGAATGCTATTGTTACAGTAAATAATGGAGTAGCAGTAGGAATTGGCGGAGGCCAAGTAAATAGAGTATGGCCAACTGAAGATGCATTAAAGAGAGGAAAAGGTGCAACAGTACTTGCATCAGATGCATTCTTCCCATTTGGAGATGTTGCAGAATTAGCTGCTAAAGCAGGCATTAAAGCAATAATTCAACCAGGTGGATCTATAAGAGACCAAGAATCTATTGATGTTTGTAATAAATATGGAATAGCAATGGTATTCTCTGGACTTAGACACTTTAAACATTAAAATTAATTTTAGTTCACAATTCATTCTACAAATATAAAATACCTCTGGGGCTTTAAACCTCAGGGGCATAATTTAATTTAGGAGGTATATTATATTATGAAACTTCTTTTAATAGGTAGTGGCGGGAGAGAACACGCATTAGCTTGGAAAATGGCACAAAGTTCAAAGGTTGAAAAAATATTTGTAGCACCAGGTAATGGTGGAACTGCAATTGAAAATAAATGTGAAAACGTAAATATAACTGAAATAAAAGATTTGATAAATTTTGCTATTAAAGAAAATATTGATTTAACAGTTGTTGGACCAGAAGATCCATTAACTAAGGGAATTGTTAATGAATTTAAAAAAGCAGGTTTAAAAATATTTGGGCCAGCTCAAAATGGTGCGATGCTTGAAGGAAGTAAGAGTTTTTCAAAAGCTTTCATGAAGAAATATAATGTTAAAACTGCTGAATATGCTACATTTACAAATGTTGATGATGCATTAAAGTATTTAGAAACATGTTCATATCCAACAGTAGTAAAAGCTGATGGACTTGCAGCAGGAAAAGGCGTTATAATTTGCGCAAATAAAGAAGAAGCTATAGAAGCAGTTAATACTTGTATGGTTGATGATACTTTTGGAGATGCAGGTAAAACAATTGTAATTGAAGAATTTTTAGAAGGAATCGAAGCATCTATTCTTTCAATAACTGACGGAAAGACAATAATTCCATTCTTATCAGGAAAGGATCATAAACAGATCTTTGATGGTGGTAAAGGACCTAACACTGGAGGCATGGGAGTTATGGCTCCTAATCCATATGTTACAGAAGAAGTTATGAAAGATTTTGAAGAAAACATAATGGCAAACACATTAGTAGGAATAAGAGAAGAAGGATTTGATTTTAAAGGAATTATCTTCTTTGGAATAATGATCACTAAAAAGGGTGTCTATCTTCTTGAATATAATGTAAGAATGGGCGATCCAGAAACTCAATCAGTACTTTATTTAATGGAAAGTGATTTAGTTGAATTAATTGAAGCTGCACTTAGAGAAGAATTAGATAAAACTACAGTTAAGTGGAAAGATGGAGTATGTATAAATGTTGTTTTAGCATCTAATGGATATCCAGGAAACTTTACTAAAGGATATGAGATTACCATAGATGAAAAAGTAAAAGACAAGGTATTCTTAGCTGGAGCAAAGCTTGAAGATGGTGTTTTAAAAACTAATGGTGGTAGAGTATTATCAGTTATCGGTTGTGGAAGCAATGTTCAGGAAGCTAGAAAAGAAGCTTATGAAAACATCAAATATGTTAACTTTAAGGATTCATACTGCAGAACTGATATTGGAATTCATAAGTAAGATTAAGAAAAGCTTAGCATTAAAAGAGAGTTTTATGCTGAGCTTTTTGTGTTTTCTAGAGTTTTTTAAGAGCTATTGGACAATTGTAATATATTAAAGAAATTACTCTTTGACAATTAATAGAGGAGAAGATATAATATGAAGAAATCAAAATCAACATGTAAATCATTTTGTAGATTTTTTAGTTACTATAAATATATGTAATATTAATTGCTTTTTCTGTTATTTGATGGAGCATAATATAAAATTAATATATTAAATACAATATAGAAAATAGATTTCTATATATGGGGGGTATAAAGATATGAAAGAAGAAAGTACTGGTATTAAAAAGATAGTTTTAGTGATATTTTTTGCTGTAGTATTATATACTATATCACAAAATATAAGTAATATATTAAATATTTTAACTACAATTTTAAATATATTTCTTCCATTTTTATTAGGTTGTGCTATTGCCTTTATATTAAATATACCAATGAATATGATTGAAAGAAATATTATTAAAATTAATGTTGTTAAAACTAATAAAAGATTATATAAAATCATTAGACCAGTAAGTTTGATAATTTCAATATTTTTTGTAATAGCTATACTATATATTGCTTTATCAATTGTTTTACCTGATCTTATTAATATGTTAGTAGACTTGGGGGATAGTATTGAAAAAGCTATACCAGAAGTTAAAGTATGGTTAATGGAGTTATTTGAAAATAATAAAAGTTTTATTAAATTTATTGAAAGTGCAGAAATAGATATAAAGAGTATTATGAATGGTGGGTTGATATTTTTTAAAAGCGGGGCTCTTACATTACTATCCTCTTCAGTATCAATTGTAGGAGTAGTAGTGAATTTTATAATTTCAATAATTTTCGCATGCTATATTTTGTTACAGCGTGAGGCTTTAGCTAGACAATTTAAAAAAGTACTATATGCTTTTTTAAGCAAAGAAAAAGCAGAGTATGTCCTATATATAGGTAGATTAAGTTATAAAACATTTTCTAATTTTATAAATGGACAATGTATTGATGCGATAATTTTGGGAATAATGTTTTTCATATCAATGTCTGTATTAAAATTACCTTATGCTTTACTAATAGGAGTGTTAATTTCCGTTACAGCGCTGATACCAATTGTAGGCGCATTTATAGGCTGTATTATAGGAGCATTTTTAATATTTGTACAGAGTCCAATGCAAGCAATAATTTTTATAGCTTTATTTCTAGTATTACAACAGATTGAGGGAAATCTTATATATCCTAAAGTTGTTGGAAATTCGGTGGGGCTACCTTCCATATGGGTTCTATTATCAATAACAGTTGGTGGTGGACTAATGGGAGTTATAGGAATGCTTATTTCTGTTCCATTAATATCAGTGGTATATAATCTATTTAAAGAATGGATAAATAATAAGCTAA
>ERZ810019.101-NODE-101-length-27340-cov-8.15107_pt1 | contig 27340 bp, 35 predicted proteins | sample MGYA00520494_ERZ810019 | MGnify/ENA primary metagenome ERZ810019 (study PRJEB31588, sample SAMN03398862) | human gut metagenome | study: EMG produced TPA metagenomics assembly of the PRJNA231909 data set (A prospective, longitudinal analysis of the... | reverse complement strand
CTTTATTTTCAATAAATTTAACTTTTCCTTCACCAGTTAAAATCAAATTTGACATTAATACCCCCTCCTACTTCCAAGAATTTTTATATTACTTTTATACAACTCAATTTTTGCTTTATATTCTGCTATAATTAAACCTGTATACATATCGAATTGATCTTTTGGATTACATTTACTAATTCCAACACCATGAATCTTTCCAGTACATTTGTTTTTAATTATGCAAGTACATGTTCTTTTTTCTCTGTTACAGAAATATATTTGTTTATATTCAACATTTTTATCTCCTTTAGAAGATAGATTAACGTCTAAGTTTTCATTCCACGAACCTTCATATTTAGTATTTATATTTACATCCAGTTCCCCAACATACGTATTTTTCATTTACTTTCACTCTCCTATTCCTTTATTGAATATTTAAAATTCTTTGCTAGTTCTAATAAACTTTCTAAATCATCTATAACTCTTTCAGCTGCATCTTTAGCTTCATTGTTCATACTTACCTTATGTGCGTCTAAATCATTAATATCCTGTTTTATCTGATATATAGAAATCATTGACATACCTCCAAACTGTGATATAATGAAGTTGAATTTTTACAAATGTTATTATTTGTACTACTAAGAATATTTTGGCGAGTGTTCTTAGTAGTTTCTTTTAATTTATTACGTATTTCTATTACTTTGTTCCTTACAGTAGTTTGCTTAATTTTTATCTTTTCAGCAATTTCCCTTTTGGACTTTCTTTCTAAAAAATACATATAAGCAATTTTGCGTTCATCTGTATCTAGTATACTTAATAATTCTTCTGCTCCAATCTTGCCTATAATACTTTCTTCAAACGAACTATTATATCCATCAACATTTAAAATTTCTTCAAATGGTATACTTTTACCGTCATTATCAAAAACTTCATAATCAAGAGAATAAATTAAATAATTATGTGGCTGATTTTGTTTTATGTTATATTTTTTATCCCTTTTCGCATAATTAAATAATGTATATCTAATAGCATTACCTGCATAACTTGTAAATTTAGCAGTACCTTTTTTATCTCTATCAAATGTTTTAGATGCTTCAAGTAAAGCCACACATCCAATCTGAAACAAATCTTCTTTTTCATATCTCTTATTTAAAAAATCATACTTTTTGTAAAGATTATTTATTATATAATTTACAAACCCCATGTATTCTGTAACATCAATCATTCCCTATTCCTCCTCTATCGGTTCTATAGATAACTCTTTTCTTAATTCTTCTTCTATAAGCTCCATAAAGCTTTTACTGTTTCCTAGTTCTCTTTCCTTTTGTACCTTATGCTGTATTTTTTCTGCTTGTTTTCTATCTACTATATTGTATATAGCTTGTATTATTCTTCCCATGCTACCTCCTTATTGGATCCCAAACTACTTTAGTAACTTTGTTATAGAATGTATAACTCTCAGCATCTTCTGTTACTATAAGAAAATCATCCGGATTACATCCTTACTTTTCTAAAAATATCTTATGTTTTCTTTTAAGTCTCTTTGGATTTTTCAACTATTTCATCACCTTTCTTAAAAGTCTTCTAATCATCTTAGAAAACTTACTTCTTTTCTTATACTTTGGTCCTACTAAATCCACATATAAATTAATGTTGTCCATTCTCTTATCCCTCCTTAATGATTTTCACCACATACAAATAACTTAGATTTATCAATATCAGTACTTAAATATTTCATTTCATCTTCTTTCAAAGTAGAAATATCAAAGCCTAACCCCTCTAAATATTCAGCTATTTTTTTGGCACTACTCATATCTTTAGAAACCATATAAACCTTTTTATAATTAAATCTAACTTCTTCTATTTCCTTATTTCTTGCCTGTTTTAGCTTCATTACTTGACCATTAAATGAACTGTTTTCTCTAACTATTTCTTCTATTCTAGCCAAACACCTTAAACTATCATTGATGTAATAATGTCCACTATATGCAACCTCTTGATCTTCCTTCATATCAGTTAATAAATTAGTTAAATTGGTAGAAAAGTTATTAAATGTGCTTTGATACATATCAAGCTTTTCCTTATACTTTGAAAAAACTTCATCTTTCTTTGCTTCAATATGCTTATTCCATTTTTCCTCAACGCTCTTGATTGCTTTACTTTCTACTCTCTCAATAAAATTTAATAAATCTTTCTTATTCATTTCTGATACCTCCTAACAATAAATAAATACAATATTGTTTAATGCTTCTTTTATTAACTTTTGTAAAACTTCCATATTAAAAAATTTGATTTTATACCCACTCTCTAATATGTCAATTATCTTAGATACATCTACGTCTTTAGTTTCTTCTAATACAACCTCTGTTGCCTTCTGTACTGCTTCTTTTATGTTTGGTGTTATTGGTTTTAACATTGTTATCTCTCCTTATTCTCTTAATTCTTCCAACATGGTAAAATATTGTTGAAAGTGGGTGTTTTTATGAGATTGAATCCTGTTTCATCAAGTCGAATGAATGCAGTTGGATGGGAAGATAATAAAATGTATATTCAATTCAAAGATGGTTCTATTTATGTATATTTGAATGTTTCAGAGTCTCAATACCACGATTTTATTAATTCTCCATCTTTAGGCTCTGCTTTGGCTCGATTTGATAAAATACATCCTTATCATAGACTTTAATATTTTTGTGATGGCTAACTGGTACTTAGTCATCACTTCTTACTGGAATACCAATAATATCTTCTACTAATTTGACATAATCCTCAGCAATAATCACTGTACAATGAGGGTCATAATGTTCTTTTAAATATTTTGCCACTGGCTTACATAATTTTTCTAAGTTCTCTATGTGCTTTATTGGCTCTTGAACTGGTACTTCAAGGGCAGTTCCTTCTAATGCTTTTATTGCTATGTCTAAAGCTTCTACATCTTGCTTATAAATTGAATCTACTACATCATCTGCATCTTCAACATATTGTCTTTGAAAATCTCTTAATGATTTTAATTGCTCTATAACTTGTTTATCAGTCATGGGTGTTCCTCCTTACTTTTAGTTATTAGGCTAATAATGATAAGCTCTTAGCACTAATAACTTGCATTTCTCTTATAATATTTTTTAATTCTTCATTTTCTTTTTTTAGTTGCACATTTTCTTTCTCTAATGTTCTAAATTCAAATTCAGAATGTTTTTTGATTTCTGGAGTATTAAATTCAGCAATATAGGCTGGATGAAATCTTATTATATCCATTGGTAGTTTGCATGGTGTCAATGAACCATTCTCAATATATTTTCTTATAGTCCTGTCAGTAACTTTCCACATTTTAGCCAAATCTTCAACAGTTAAATACTCTATATCTTTCATAGGCTAGTCCCCCTTAATTAAAAATCAAAATACTCTTTGCCTGTAATATTAATAGGCTTCAAAATATCGCTTAATTGAGTCATTGTCATGCTGATGTAGGCTCTATTTCTTTTTATCCAATCATCTTCACTTTCTTCATCTTCTGGAATATATAAATGTATAAATAATGGAATTACATTTCCATCAAAAGTGTGTATCCTAGCAAAATCAAAATCAATAAAATCACATACATATTCGCCATGCTCCCCCTTTGGAAGTAATCCTAAATAAATATCATCACCTAAAAACTCAACTTTTCTTATATCATCAACATTTATGATAGTTTCATGTACTTCTATAAATTTACTCATTTTTAACCTTCTTTCTTAATTTGATTTACTATGATTTTCCACCTATAATAAAATTATCAGCTTGGCAGAGTTGAAATAATTTTGAAAGGTGGTGTAATTATGTTAGATAATAATTCATTAATTGTCTTGGCTTTTCTTAAAAATCACTTTGAAACAAGTGACAAGCCTATCTGTTTACCAGAAATAATTATAGAAGGCTTATCTTATGAAGATATTTCAAAAGCCATAGACTATTTAAACAATAATGGATATTTAAACATAAACAATAAATATGTTGGGGATCCAATTGAAAGCATTAACTTATAATTACTAATTAAAGGCTTTACTTATTTACTTCTCTTATTTTTTGAAGTAACTTTGTTCTTCCAATTAATGACGGAAGTATAAGTAAATCGCCTTCTACTTCAACATTAGCATCAAATTTTAATGTTACTGTTGAAAAACCTTCACTTGCTTTTGTTTCAATTTTTATTTCCTTTACTGTGTTCATTCTTTTTCCGTCTATTGTTATCAATCCTAAATTAGAATCAAATTTAAACTTTGGTATATTCATACAATCATTTTTCTCTTTACTCATGCTACATAGCCTCCTCAAAAGATACTTGGTTATTAGCTTTTATAACTTCGTCCTTTAAAACCATAGGTAATCTATAATTTTTAAGTATTTCATAAGCTGTAGAAAGCTGACTTCTCTTAATAGCTTCATAACGTGTGACTTGAAATTGTCTCTTAACTTCTCTTTGTATATCTGAATAAATCTTTCCTCTTAACGATTTATCATTATAAGCATTTGTGTGTTTACCACCCATAAGCTTTATACCTAATTGTCTAACTGTTGCTTGAAGCTCTTTACATTCAATATTAAATAATGGTGCATTGTCTTTAAAATCTTCTAAATCCTTTTTAACTCCATTAATTTCGTTCTTTAATTCTTCTGTCTTTCCATCAATCATAAATATTGCTTGAAGTTCTTTTGACATTTTGGGAATTTGATAAGAACCTGTTTTTCTTATCTGTGGTAATACTTCTGATGTAACCCATCTTTTAAACTTCTTAGCGTTTGGAAGTTTCGAAGAAAGTATTAAGCTGTAAAGTCCACTTTCATTTATAATTGTTAATCCTCTGTTTGGAATTTCTAAGGTAGCAAATTGCGACCTTTGGATTATTCGCTTGTCCTCCTCATCTACATGTTTTTGAATTGCATCTTTACTATTTGCATATCCTAGAACTTCTGCAACTTCTTTCCCAATAAAATAAGGTTCATCATTAATTAAAATTCCTCTTACTTGACCAAATTCATCATTCTTAAAAATTTGTATTTCTTTACTCATTGCCTTGTACCTTCCTTTTATTTTTTAGTAGTTCTTCCAATTTGTTGAGAATTCTTTCTCTTTCTTCAATCATTCTATTCCCACCTTTTAGCTGTATTTAGAGCAATACGTGCAAGCTCCTCAAATTCAATTCCATATATTTTAGAGAGTTTTTCTATTTGTAATAATTTTAATGGTGTACCACCTCTCTCAATATTACTTAAATGATCAGGTGTTATTCCTAACTTCTCTGCTACATATGCTCTCTTTAAGCCTAATTTTTTTTCTCTTAACATTCTTAACCCGCTCATTGTTGTTCCTCCTTCCCGCACATTCATAATAACGCATTTTGCGTTTTTATTTAAGCTTAATTTCACGCCATTTTTGACGAATAAATTAAAATTTTATAGTAAATACTTCAATTTTCTCTTTTTTTCACAAAATCTCGCATTTTGCGTTTATTTTTATTTCAAAAAACTTGTTTTGCGATATTTTATATCGTATAATATATTTAGAAAGGAGATTTCTATGGATAACAATGTATTAGCTGAAAGATTAAAAAATAAAAGAAAAGAATTTAAATTAACTCAAAAAGAACTAGCCAAAAAGCTTGAAGTCGCTCCTAGTGTTATTTCTGGAGCTGAAACCAAAAGAGGAATAAGTAAATCACTTGCTTCTAAATTATCTGATTTTTTTAAAACAGATATAGATTATTGGATTAACGAAAATGCTGAGGAAGAGTTCGTAAAAAACGTTTCTCTTTTCGAAACCACAATTAATGTATTGCGAGCTTTTATTAGAGAAGATCTTTTAATTGATGGAAATATTGAGAAACTTGATACTGAATCAAAAGAATTATTAATGCAAGCTTTTAAGTTTGATACTAAAGTTTTTTGGAAAAAGGAAAGATTAATTGACTGTAGTGAGGATTTATCAACCAATATTAAATATATGAATGTTTCTAATAATGAAATAACTGCAACTATAGATAATGTTACAAACGTTGATTTCAATTCTAATAATAAAGAAGATAATGAGGATGTATTTGTTCCTTATACATCACTTGACCAAGCTGGAACTACTATTGCTTGTCATGATGATGATTTAACTGACGAAGAAAAAGAAATGTTTAACCAAATAACATTAAATGAAATAAATAAAGAAAGATTAATAGAATGGAATAAAAAACATAATAAGTAATTGGGGTGATATTTATGACGAGGTATGAAAAATTAGTTTGTTATGCAGAAAATATTGGGGCTAAAGTCAAAGAAGTTGACTATTGCAAAAATAAAAAGTATGGCATAACCATAGATAACAAAATTTTCATAAATAGCAGAATGACAGAATCTGAAAAATATGAGGTACTTTCCGAAGAGATAGGGCACTTAAAAACCACATTCGGAAATATATCCGATTTAAGTAACATAAAAAATTCAAAATTAGAAAAAATAGCTCGTAGAGAAGGTTATAAGATATTTGCTAAGCCATCCCTACTAATTGATGCAATAAAGAGCGGGGCTACTGATGACTATGAAATTGCAGATTATTTAAGTGTAAGTAAAGAGGTATTAAAAGATGTCATAGAAGATTTAAAAGCTCAATATGGTATCCGTATTCCTATAGGTGATTATTACCTTTATTTAGAGCCACATTTAGATATTGCTTTAAATAAAGATAAAATAAATAAAAAAAATAATAAAGGAGATGTTTTTAATGGAAAAGAACAACGATGATTTATTTGAATTAATGACTAAAATGTATAGTGAAATGCAACAAATGAAAGGAGAAATTAGTGGTTTAAAGAATGAAGTAACCAAAACTAATATTGCTATTGAACAAGATATCAAACCTTCTATATCTGCCATATTAGATGGATATAAACAAAATTCAGAACAAATAACACGTATAGAAAAGAAACTTGATGAACATGACGAGATAATCATAAGACGTGTTAAATAGCAAGGAGTGATTATATGGATTATAATATAACCTATCGCCAAAAAGATAAAGGTTGGCAATATATTATTTCTAGAAAAGATGAACATGGTAAATGGAAACAAATAAAAAGTAAACAAGGATTTAAAACAAAAAATGGCGATGCAAAACCAGCCGCTGAAGAATACTTAAAAGAACTTAAATCTAAAGAAAATTTAAATCAAGAATTACAAGGAATTACTTTTAAAGAATTTACAGATATGTACTTAGAGCATATAAAATTGCATATGCAAAACAATACATTCAAATCCTACAATATGGCTTTAAAGCATTTTGACTGTTTAAATGATATGCGAATTGATAAAATAACAACTATTCATATTCAAAATTGCATTAATGACATGATTAAAAACGGTCTTTCCTATGGAACTATCAAGATATATAAAAATAAAATTAATTCAATATTTAATAATGCTACTCATAAATATAAATTAATTTCTGAATCACCTATTAATGATATTGAAATAAAAGCTCAAAAGCAACCAAGCAAAAAGAAAGCTCTTACAGAATCTGAATTAAAAGATTTAATTTCTAGAAGTTCAAATTTAAAATATAAAGTGATTTTTAGTTTAGCTGGTATGTGTGGTTTAAGAATAGGTGAAATATTAGGTTTGAGATGGGATAAAGTAGACTTCATTAATGATAGTATAACAATAGATATTCAATGGAAGAACATAGACGATAAACTAATAGGTTTTGGTGAATTAAAATCTAAAAATTCATACAGAACTGTTCCACTTCCACCATATGTAAAAAAACTACTATTGCAATGGCGAAATTATAAACCTATTGATATCAGTAATAGAATTATAGTTTATAAATGTATTGCTGGATTAACTTCCCTACTTAAAAATCATGTAAAAAAACTTGGCTATGATTTAACAATACATGAGTTTAGACATACTTATGCAACAAGTTTAATAGCTCGTGGAATTGATTTTAAAACGGTAGCAAAATTAATGGGACATGATATAGAGCAAACTATGAAAACTTATTCCCATGTTACAGATGAAATGCTTAATAATGCTACTGAATTAATTAAAAAAATTTTTTAGAATTAATTTTTGACGTTTTTTTGACGAATCGTCATATTATAACTTAAAAACCCCATCACTAAAGCCATTCTAAACATTTGTTTTATTTTCACCTGCGAATCTATTTGTAAGCCTTGCTCCTTCTGGATGGAATAAGGCTAGTCCTATACCACTTAATGCAACTAATAAGATTATCAAATAATAATTTTGCACTATTCCTACAGGCCCAAGTCCAATACCTCCTAATAATACTCCAATTCCAAGGGCCCAAGGAAGTGAAATTTTATCCGCATAAACTCCAAATACTGGTTGAATTATTTATGAACTTGCATTTGCTGCAAAAATTAAAAAAGCTGCTGTTGCATAGCTAAAATGTTTTTCAGATATAAGAAATGGCAGCATAGCTGGTAGTGCTCCCTGATATATATCTGTAATCAAATGTCCTGCCCCAAATAATCTAATATACTTTTTATTCATTTTTATCCTTCTTTTCTTAAATATATATTTTCTATTTATTGATATTTTTGTACTTATCTTTTATTATTATATCAATATTGAATTCATATTAAAAATATTTAAATTGAATAGATTTATATGAAAAACATATGAATTAACAGGAGATCTATGATGGATATAAGACAAATTAAATATTTTATGGCTATTGCAGAAGAGGGGCAAATAACTGCTGCTGCAAAAAAATTAAACATTTCTCAACCACCTCTTAGTCAACAATTAAAACTTTTAGAAGAAGAATTAGGTGTAACTTTATTTGATAGAAATAGCAGAAATTTAGAGCTAACTGAAGCTGGAATTGGAATATCCATCCTTCCTTTTACAGCTTCTAATATAATATCTGATTTGAATTTAGTTGTAAAAAAAATTATCAACCCAACTTTAGAATCACGTCCAGTACTTATATGGAACAAGAATAAATACTTATCTAACATTGCTATAAATTTTATAAACTTCTTTAATCATTAATTTAAATATAGGATGTAGAATCAGAGTTTAGTGTATAACAACCGAAATCCAATATATGATATGCCATTTTTTTAAGGATAAGATATTAAGTTTTTAAATCTTTAACATCTATAAATAACTATTTTTTAATCTTAATATGATTATATTTATAGCAACATAACATTGATACTATAATTTAGATGAAAGAAAGAAAAGAAGCTCTCTTGTTGTGCGGAGAATTGCATTCAAAAAATGAGCTTTAGAATTCTTGCATGTAGACTTGTTCCACAATTGTTTGTCCAATTTTACATTGGAGCAAACAGTTGTAGATGCAAGTCTGCATGTTTGAATTCTTAGCTTATTTTTTGTAGCAATCGAGCATAACATGAGAGCTTCTTTTCGAGTATTATCCTATAAACTTAGTACATCCTTTATTTATTTTCATCACCATTTATAATAATATCTAATTTTCCTGTTTCCGGAGAAATAATTAGTCCATGCACTCTTACGTCTTTTGGAAATAACGGATGATTTTTTATCATTTTAACACTTTCTCTTATTGATTCTTCTGCACATGAAAAACCATAAAGCCACCCCTCCACATCAATTCCTGCATACTTTAGAATATCAAATGTATCTTCTTTTATTCCTCTATTTTTAATTTTATCAATAAGGCTCTTTGTATCTAAATTGCTCATGCCACAGTTATGGTGTCCAATTACAAATACATCTTCAGCTCCAAATTCATAAACTGCCACTAATATGCTTCTCATTACTCCACCAAATGGATGCATGATAGTTGCTCCTGCATCTTTAATGATTTTAGCATCACCATTTTTTATATTCATAGCTTTAGGTAAAAGCTCTGTAAGTCTTGTATCCATACACGATAATATGGCCATTTTCTTTTTAGGAATCTTATCAGTCACATATTTCTCATATTGCTTATTATTCACGAATTCTTTATTATATTCCATTATACATTGTAAACTACTCATAGTTACCTCCCCATATGCTTATGTAAAATTATTCTATTAAGTATATAAATTGCCTTAAGGTTTATTATAGCAATAATTTATTTAAATTCAAATAAATTATTTAGTAAAAATTATTATTAAGTGTATAAATTTCTTATCAGTATAATCGATAAATAAATACCCAGATTAACATGTTTTTGAAAGAAGCTTTTTATATGGAAATAGCAAAAATTGATAATATTATTTCTAGCACATCTCGAAAAAAAAACAAATACAACTAATTCTGTTTTTGGTTTTAATGCTCAATTTGAAGCAGTCAGAAATTCATTTCTTCAATCAAATTCAAGTGATAAATTATCTGAAGAAGTTAAATCAGCTTTGGCTACAATTGAAAAAGTACTTGATATGAATATAACAGGTAACGATTATAAAGGTAATGGTAAGTTAGACATTATTTCTATAATGAAAAAGCATGGTAATAAACTCTCATCATCTGATACTAAAGATTTTACAAAATCCCTGAATACATTATTAGATAATGATATGATTGATTATAAAGATTTTATTGAAGTTATCAAAATGTTAACCTTACAAAATAAGTATAGAAATATTTCTGATAAATTAGAAAGTGATACTATTACGAATACAAAGAACACTTCTGAAAATAAATGCGGTGATTCTAAAAATATAATATAGTACTAAGGAGTAATAAGATTTTGAATAAATCTTATTACTCCTATTTTAATCATATTTTTTAGAATCTGAAGTCACGTTGTCCTTCATGTAAATCATGAAGATGTTCTAAAACTACTTTTCTTACTTTTTCATTTGGTATTTTATCAACTTCTTCTTTTATTAGTTTTTCGCCATTTTTTCTTGTAATTTCACTCGCATAATCTTCTAAGTATTCTTTTAACGTCATTAATGCATTAGGCTGACAGCAGTTTGCTATTTGGCCTGACTTAACGAGACTCATAAACCTGTCCCCTGTTCTTCCTTCTCTATAACATGCTGTGCAAAAGCTTGGCATATATCCAAGTTCAAGAAGCCAATTAACTATCTCATCTAATGTTCTATTATCATTCACATCAAATTGTGCTGAATTATCCTCTTCTTCTTCTTTTTCAACATAACCGCCAACACTTGTTGATGAACCACCACTTATTTGAGATACTCCAAGTTCTAAAACTCTTTCTCTAGTCTTTTTAGATTCTCTTGTAGAAACTATAAGTCCTGTATATGGTACAGCTATTCTAAGTACAGCAACAATCTTAGCAAAAATATCATCTGAAATAGCATTTGTAAATTCATCTGGATTTATATCATCTGCTGGCCTTATTCTTGGTACACTTATAGTATGTGGTCCTACTCCCTTAGAAGCTTCCAAATGCTCTGCGTGCATTAAAAGCCCAATAAAGTCATATCTATATAAATTTAAACCAAATAAAACTCCACACCCTACATCATCAATTCCGCCATCCATAGCTCTATCCATAGCTTCTGTATGATAAGCATAGTCATGCTTTGGGCCTGTTGGATGAAGCTCTTCATAGGCCTCTTTATTATAAGTTTCTTGAAATAATATATATGTTCCAATTCCAGCTTCCTTAAGTTTAGTATAATTTTCAACTGTTGTAGCTGCAATGTTTACGTTAACTCTTCTTATAGCACCATTTTTATGCTTTATACCATAAATTGTTTTTATACTCTCTAAAACATATTCTATAGGATTATTTACTGGATCTTCTCCAGTTTCTAGTGCTAATCTTTTATGTCCCATATCTTGAAGAGCTACTACTTCTTTTTCAATTTCTTCTTGTGTAAGCTTTTTTCTTCTTATATGCTTATTCTTATGGTGATAAGGACAATATGTGCACCCATTTACACAATAATTTGATAGATATAATGGTGCAAACATAACTATTCTATTTCCATAAAATTTTTGTTTTATTTCTTTAGCAAGCTTGTATATCTTTTCATTTTCATCTTCTAAATCACATTCAAGAAGTACAGCTGCTTCCCTGTGGGATAATCCCTTGCAAGTTTTTGCTTTTTCTAAAATTTCATCAATCAGCTTACGATTGCTTTTATTCTCTTCAGCAAATTTGAGTGTTTCTAAAATCTCCTCATGATTAATAAATTCTGTTGCCACATTTGATTTTACATTATACATCTTTACATCTTCTTTCTTAAAATAAATTGTATAACTCGTTCTGACAACAAATGAATTATTTTAATAATAACTACATCTTAATACAAGGATACATTTCACAAGGCTCACTAAATATCATTTATTTTCCACTTTTTGAGTACATTGTCTTAACGTTTATGCCTTTAATCATCCCAAGCTTTCCTGACAATGAACTTATAACATCGTTAGTCGCATCTACAACAATGCTTATTACTGAAATTTTCTTTTCTCTATAAGGAATTCCCATTCTTCCTATTATATATTCTCCATATTCATGTAATATTGAATTTAATTTTTCAGTTGCATTTATATCTTCAACTATAATTCCAATCAATGCAATTCTAGTTTCCATAAAACTCATCCTTTCAAGATAAGATTTTAAATATACTCATTTAATATTAATATAAGATATCGCCTTATTCTTAGGATTTAATCCTTGTGTATTTCAGAACGTTTTATATTTTTTAATCTTCTCTCTTAGAAAATTCTTCAAGATAAGATTTGTTATTATTTTAACATATATATTTTTACTATAAAACCCTTTAATTACAGAATACATTACATACAAATAAAAAAGGTTCCAAAACTTGCTTTTGGGTTCTTTTGCGGGACTATAATTTTTTTTAACGTATTGGAATATCTAAGTTACAGAATAGATCTATTCTTAAGGCTTTTGCTATAATAAAAATTTTATATTTTCCTATACGTTAAAAAAACATCTAAAACTATTAGAATAGTCTTAGATGTTTTATTAGAAAACTATTAGAATGATACTACAATCCCACCATCATCAGCATAAATTGTACTTAAACCACCTGCTTCAAATATTATGATATCTTTAAAATCATATCTATTTTTAATTTCTTCCTTTAATTTTTCAGCTTTTTCTCTAGCATTTACATGTGTTATTCCAATAACTTTATTTTTAATATCAGTACCCTCTTCTCCAATTATCTCAATAAGTCTATTAAAAGCCTTCTTTTTTCCTCTTACCTGCTCTTTTAAAATTATTTCTCCATCACCATTATCGCACATGATAGGCGAAATATTAAGAAGTGTTCCAACAAATGCTTTAGTACTGCTTATCCTTCCGTTTTTAGCTAGATTATCTAACCTTTCAGCTAATAAAAATGTTTTTGTCTCCTCAATATATTCATTTATACTTTTAACGATTTCAGTTGGATGAATTTTTTCTTCTATTAACTGTTTTAATTTTAATACTATTAAACTTGCACCAGCTGTAGCATTTTTGCAATCAAATACATGTACAAATGTTTCTGGAGACTTTTCTTCCATCATAGATTTTGCCAGTATTGCACTGTTATGTGATCCACTAAGCTTCTCTGAAATTGTAACAACAAAATTATTTTTCTTTTCTTTTAACGCTTTAAAAAATTCATCCGGTGACGGACATGCTGTGGCTATTTTATTTTTTGTATTTTTCATTTTAGTTATTAATACTGATTGTTCTAGATCCTTATCTACAATTTCTTCACCATCAATTAATATCTTAAATGGAACTCTTTCCATACATGCTTCATTATCAAATATTTCATTGTTATAATCTATGCATGTGTCCATTATAATTTCATTATTCATTTTAATCCTCCGTATACTTACAATATATATACCCATAAAATCCTTAATATAATATAATAAATTTCTATATATAATATTGTATTTATCCTATGTTTATAAAAATTTTTTAATTATATTGTTTGTATTATATCATAAAACCATCTATATATGGAATTATCTTTTTGTATATATTATTCTTTTTAAGTTATACTTTAACAATTCTACTTCTATTACTTTTAATTCTTTTGATAATCCCTTAGTTGATGAGGCAATTTCATCTGAAGAAATGGCATTAAGCTGTACGGATTTAGAAATTTCATCTATTTCATTATTAGCTTTTTTTATTAATGCTTCTTGTTCATTCGTATCACACGTTATTTTTCCAATTAAATTTTTCACTTCATCAACATCATTAACCAAATCATTTATTGATTTAGCTGTATTATCTGCTAATTCTTGTCCTTTCCTTACATCTTTTATTGATTTTTCAATAAGAATTGTTGTTTCTTTAACTGCATTCACACTTTCTTCTGCTAACTTCCTTACTTCTTCTGCAACTACAGCGAATCCTTTTCCACTTTCACCTGCTCTTGATGCTTCTATTGCTGCATTTAACGCTAACAGGTTTGTTTGCTCTGCTATCTCATTTATTGTTTCTATTATATTTTTTATATTTTTAGATGAATGTTCTATTTCTTCCATAGCTTTTAACATTTCCATCATTTTATTATTGCTTAAATTTATTTTAATGTTTAAATCATTTGTAATATTATTTGTATTTATAGAATTTTTATTTGTTTCTTCTACTTTTTTATTTATACCTTCTATAAAATTTGAAAATCTATTTATTGTATCTACTTCATTTTTACTTCTTTCAGATAATAAGTCTATATTTTGTGATATTACTTCTGAGCTATTATTTACATTAATAACAGAAATCTTTAAATTCTTAAATATTGTATTTAATCTATCTATTATTGCTTCGAATGCGCCTTTTATCTCAAAAAAATCACCTCTATATTCTATTTCTTCATTGACATTAACATTAAGATCTCCATTAGCTAATAAACTTAAAATTCTTGTTTCATCTTTTATATAACTACCAATTAAATCAATTGATTTATTTAATTCATTTGTCATGATACCAATCTCATCTTTTAAAATGTTTGAATAATCTGCTTGTAAATTTCCATTTTTTAATCTATTACATAACTTCATAACATTGTTTATACCATCATTAGTTATATCATTTAATATGTTTATTATTTTTATCATAATCATTAAAATGATAATTCCAAAAATAATTTCGCTAGCAAAAATTATATATTTGCTTTTATTGGATATATTTATAAATTCAACCGCATCTTCTTGAGACTTTCTTGAAATTTCACTTAATATATCATTGGCTGAATCTATATATTGAGGGTAGGTTGTTTTCATTATCTGCAAAGCAGAATTACTATTATCTTTTTCAATGAAATTTATAACTCTTTGCCTTTCATTTTCTGATTTTTCTATTTCTAATAAAAAGTTATTTATAAGCTTTAATTGTGATACATCATCTTTTTTGCAAAGCTTTTGAACTTCCTCAGAATATTTTTTTAATTCCTCTGACGCAATATTTGCATTTTCTATATTTTTTACAGCAATATCTACAGTTGCTCTATACATATACATATTTACTTCTCTCAACTTCACTTGCATTGCTAAAACTTTACTATTTATTTCATATGGACCATTATACATATCCGTTAAATTATTTGATAATATAACACCTTGAAAAATTGAAATAATCATAAATATTGCAAAGAATATTATTATTATTCTAAAAATAATTTTATTTCTCATTCTTATTGAATAATTCTCAAGCTTTTCTTTTATATCCCCCATATCTCTCATTCCTATTCTTATTTTAATTTTTTTATATAATCATCTACATTTTCTTTTGTTATCTTTTTATATGATGTTTTCACATAATTTTCATTTGTAATGTTAGTCAAATAATCTGTATTTCCAAACATCGCTAAAGAATATGCTATATCGAGTATTGCTTTTCCTTGTGATTTATAATCATTATAAACAGTTCCAGTCATATTCCCATCTTTAATTTGATATAATGCATCAGGTATACCATCTATGCCAATTACAATAGGTCTATTTTTAATATCTATATTGGCATTTTCTAAAGCATGTATTGCCCCTAGTGCCATATCATCATTATTACTGAATACGACTTCAATATTATTTCCAAATTCATTAATCCATTGTGTCATTTTTTCATATGCTTGTGCATTCTGCCAATTAGCTGTATCATCAGCAAGTTTTTCTACTTCAATATCATTATTTACTATTGTCTTTATACAACAATCTGTTCTGATTAATGAATCTTGATGTTCTGGTTCTCCTTCTAACATAACATATTGAATTTTCCCATCTCCATTTTTATCTATAAAACTTTTATTATTTTTATATTCATCTACAAATATTTCACCTTGAAGCCTCCCTGATTCCTCAGCATCTGCACCAACATAATATACTTTGTTCCACAGCTGCATATCTTCCTCTACTGGTTCTCTATTAAAAAATATTAGTGGTATATCTGCATCTTTAGCCTTGTTAATAATTGTAGATGCTGCTGTTCTATCTACAATATTTACACATATAACATCATAATCTTGACTTATAAATTTATCTACCTGGTTATTTTGTGTTGTTAAGTTCCCTTTTGCATCCACTATATTAACAGTTATTTTATAATTACCCTTAATTTCTTTTTCTTTGGCACATTCTTCTATTGCCTCTGCAACAAATGATATAAATGGATCTTCTTGCTTATATAATGTTATTCCTATTTTTATTTCTTTAGTTTCATTACTATTTATGCTGCATCCTTCAAATAGGTTATAGATAGAGATTATTATTAATATAAATAATAAATTTTTAATCCACTTATTCACAGCTTTCTCATCCTCCTAGCATCATCTAATAAATAAAAATAATATTCTTTGATTTTCTTTTGAGTACATATTTTCATTAGTTATTATAGTTGACTCAATTTTATCTACTTGTTGGCTTTCTCCAATTTTCATTCCAATAGCTCTTTTTACCCCTATATAACCAATATTAAACTCATTCTGCATTGCAGATCCATTTACTATTCCATCCTCTAAAAATGATATTACTTTACTTGTATTTCCTGAACCAAAAATTCTAGTATTTTTTAAGTTTTCATTTCCAACCATCATATCCTTTTTAACTTGAGCTGTAGTCTCTAATATAGGAGTATCAAAGGTAACTATTATATCTACAGAATTCCATCTTATAAACTGTGCTATTTGCTTATAATAATCACTTTCTTTACTCTGATCTAACTCCCAAATCATAAGTTCATTATTTGTTTTATCCATAATACTCATAAAGCCATTATATCTCTCCTCTGAACTTGTTTTTTCTAAGTTATCAGTAATTATAGCAATTTTCTCATTATCTCTTTCATCTTTAAGTATCTCCTGTGCTATCTTTTCTCCAAGATTATAATTATCACATGTAACTATACTTGTTTTATTTTTAGTATCAACCACTGATTCTACAAAGACTATTGGTATTTTTTTTTGTATGCTATCTATTGTTTCACCAATCTCTTTTGAATTTATTGGAGAAATTAATATTCCATCTGCTCCATTTTTAATCTCTCTTTGTATGACTTCTTTTTGTTCCTTTAATAAATCGTCATTAGATAAAGTAATAAATCTTATGTTTGCATTCATCTCTGTCGCTGCTTGTTCTGCGCCTTCCTTCATTAACATCCAGCTTTCATCACTTTTTCCACTTGTTATTACTGATATTTCATAGGTTTTTATTTCCTTTTTATCTATCAAAAGTTCTATTATTAAAAGCAAAAAAGATATGCTTAACATTACAAATAAAATAGTGAGGTTTCTTCTTCTAACTTTTGTCATTCTCTTTTCACCTCTTTATTCAATTCTTCTGAATACTTTAAAATTGGAATATGAATTCTAATTGTTGTCCCTTCATCTGGTTCACTATATATTTGTAGTCCATATATTTTTCCAAAATAAATTTGAATACGTTCATTAACATTCTTTAGCCCAATTCCTGAACCTTTTCCCTTTAATTTTTTTTCACCTCTCAAAATTTGTTCTGCTGTTTCTTGTGGCATTCCAAGTCCATTATCTATAACATCAATAAATAATTCTTCATTTTCAATATAAGAGTTAACTATTATCTCGCCGTCTCCATCCATAAATTCCATTCCATGCTTAATAGCATTTTCAACTAATGGTTGAATAACAAGCTTGATACTTGCTAAATTAAGAGTCTCCTCTTCACATTCAATTTTATAAGTAAACTTATTTTTATAACGTATATTTTGTATTGTTAGATAATTACGTACATGTTCTATTTCATCGCTTAATGGTATTACATTTTTCCCTTTACTCAAGCTTATTCTAAACAATCTTGCAAGAGCTGTTACCATAATTATAGCCCCATCATAATTCTCATTTTCAATCATCCATACAATAGAATCTAAAGTATTATATAAAAAATGTGGATTTATTTGTGCTTGTAGTGCATTAAGTTCACTTTTTCTCTTTGACTCCTGCTCATGAATTATATTTTCCATAAGTATATTCATTTGCTCAACCATTGACTTAATTGCTTTTCCTAAGTGTTGAATTTCATACGATCCACTAATATTTATACCTATATTTTTTTCTCCACTTTCAAATTTCTTCACACTTCTTTCTAGCTCCACAATTGGATTCGTTATTCTAGATGATACAAACATATTAAGCAAAATAAGAATGGTCATTAAAAATAGCATAACAAATAATACGAAAATCCCCATAGGACGATAACTATATGTGATGTCCTTCATAGGCGTTACGCAAACTATTTTCCACCCAGTATATCCCACCGTTTTTACAGTAACTACTCTATTTTCTCCATTAAACTTTTCTTTATGATTCCCATCTTCATAATTTGATGCTACTATATTATTTTCTTGTATTAAATTTGAATATATCAATTGTTGCCTTGGATGATATATGATTTCTCCCTCGCTATCAATTAGATATATATATCCAGAATTACCCACATTAACATTTCTAAATAATTGTTCTATTCCAGTAAAATTCATATCTACAAGCATAACACCAGATGCTATTTTTCCACTATAAGTTATATCAACAGCACGACTTAATGAAACAACCCATCTGTATTTATAATTAGGGTCAATAAATAAATTTTGTACATGTGGTGTTGAGAAATGTAAATTTTCACTTTTATTTTTAGCATTAATAAACCATTCACTTTGTCTTGGATCAACAGAATCCTTAACTTGAGCTACTGGCGATGCCGAAACTACTTGTCCATATTCAGAAAAAATGCAGATACTTACTAATGAATCTTTGTTTGATTCATATAATAAATTTAGTTCCTTATTTACGTTATTCTTAGAAAAGTCATTTTTCTTTATTACACTATAATATGTTGTATTAGAAATTTTCATCATACTTCTTAAATAGCTATCCAAATTTAAATTTACTTGTTCTAACATTAATACATTATTTTTAGATACCATTTCTTCTGTAGAATGTATGAATCTTAAATATAATGTTCCTCCAACCATAATCATTCCAGTTACAGCTATAATTGTAAATGAAATTGATATCATTCTTTGCATACTGTTTTTTTTATACCACTTATCTAATTCTTGTAGCTTCTCATTTATTAATTTAAACATAACAATATCAGCTCTTTCTATACTTAGATGGAGAAATCCCAAATTTCTTTTTGAATACGTAGCTAAAATAATTTGCTTCTGGATATCCAACCTTTTCTGCTATCATGTATGTTTTATAATCTGTTGTATTTAAAAGTCTAACTGCTTCTTCAAGTCTTACTTCTGTAAGAAAATTAACAAAACTTGTATTTGTTTCTTTTTTAAATATTGTTGAAAAATATGTTTGACTTACATGTAAATTACTACACATCTTTTCTACTGATAAATCATAATCCATATAGTTTTCTTTTATATATTCTTTTGCTTTTTCAATAATTATTTTAGATGAATTTACTCTTTCATTTTTTATGGAAGTATTAATCTTAAAGCTTTTCTCAATAAACCACTCTTTTATCTCTGTTATTGAGTTAAAGTTATCAAGATAAGTGTAGCAATTAAAATTACTTCCAAATATATCAGCTAAATTTAGACTATATGATTTCACTAATTTTAATAGTGAAATCATAATTTCCATTATATATATTCTATATTCATTAAATGGTAAAATAGATATATCATAAATATTAAACAAACTATTTACAACTTTTGATATTTCCTCTTTGCTTTCTATTTTTATTGTATTGATCATTAATCTTTCTACATTTTCATCAAGATGTAATTGTATAGACGTATCCGGTTCCATATCTTCAATATATATAGCTTTGCCATTTCCTAAAATTACTCTATACTCTAAGGCGCTTTGTGCTTCTTTATAAGATATACTTATTTTTTCAAACGAATCATACATTTTTCCAACGCCTACTGATATATTTAGCCCTACAATCCTCTTAAAGCTTCTACATACTTCATCTAGGGAATTTATGAAATTCTTTATCTCTTCATTTCCATTAAAGTTACCGATTACAATAACCTTATCCAAATACAAGAAACTTATGAAGCTACAGCATTTCTCCATAACTTCTTCTAAAACTTTTTTTATGGATATCTGAAGTAAATCTTTATTCTCTTTAAATTCAGTGTCATCTAATTGTTCTGAATCCAAATGAATTATCCCCACTACGAAATATGGTAATTCAAGATCTATCTTTAGCTTAAATAATTTATTTTTCCATTCATCTTCACTTACTCTTCCCTCAATTGCGCCTACTAGAAACTGCTCTCTTATAACTGGAATACTTTCAATATAGTGCTGCTGTAAAATCTCAATATTTCTTTTTTCATTATATTCTTTATCTAACATTATTTTTAATCTTTTCAACATTTCAATCAACTCAACAGAATTAATTGGTTTAAGTACGTATTCGATTACATTAAGTCTAATAGCTTTTTGTGCGTATTCAAAATCATCACATCCAGAAAACACTATTATTTTAGATGATGGCATGACTTCAGACAATTTCTTTCCTAATTCCAACCCATCCATAAAAGGCATTCTAATATCAGTCATTATTATATCTGGCTGCAGTTTTTCTGCTTTTTCAAGGGCTTCCTGTCCATTTTCCGCTTCTCCAATTATTTGAAATCCATAGCTCTTCCAATCTATTTTCTTTATTATTCCTAATCTTATTTCTTCCTCATCATCCACAATAATAATTTTATATAAGCTCATTTTATCCCACCTTATCTTATAGCTAATTAATTATTTCAAATATCTTGAATTAATTATAGCATATAAAATAATCTTCATCCATTTTTTGCTTTTCTATAAAAGTATAATACAGTTGAAAAGAGAATACTCAAATCTATATATATTTCGAGCATTCCCTTTAAAGTATATTTCAAAGTTTATCTTTTTCTATATTTTGATAAATCAATAGCAACTGCTACAGCAATTATGACACCTTTAATAACTTGCTGCCACATTGGACTTACAGCTATAAATTGTAATCCATATTGAATAACTGTGAATATCAATACACCACTTACAATTCCTGAAACTTTACCAACACCACCATTTAATGAAACGCCTCCAACAACGCATGCGGCGATTGCATCTAACTCATATCCATTACCATAGTTATTAGTTGCTCCTGCAGTTCTAGCAGCTTCAAGTATTCCTCCTACACCATATAATAATGATGCAAATACGAATATTCCCATAACAGTAGCAAATACATTAACCCCTGAAACTACTGCTGCTTCACGATTTCCACCAATAGCATAAACATTCTTTCCAAAAACAGTTTTGTTTAAAATAAACCAAACCAATATTATAAAGAATATAGCTATAGGAACTAAAATTGATATTCCTGGAAAACTTCCAACTTGGAATAACTTTGTTTGTCCAAGTGCTATAAAATCTGGGCGAATTCCTCCAATTGGTTGAGATTTATTAGGTGGCATATCAAAATATAAAGAACATATACCATAAACAATAACTTGTACTGCTAAAGTTGCAATAAAAGGATGCATATCATATTTGGCTACTAAAAAACCGTTCAGAAGTCCAAATAACATACATGCAAATATTCCAGCCAATATAGGGATTATAACTGTTAATTGAGGCATGTTAGGGAAAAATCTATTTGCATAATCTGAAGTTTGTAACATTGATGTAGATATTACAGCAGCGAGTCCTACCATACGTCCTGCTGAAAGGTCAGTTCCTGCAATTAATAATGTAAAACAAATTCCAAGTGCTATTATCATTTTAGTTGAAGATTGTGTTAAAATATCTAACATTACTTCATATTGCATAAAACGAGGTTGAATTATCATTATTACAACTACAAGTAGTAATAGTGCTAATATAATTGCATTATTAGTTAAAAAGTTTTTTACAGTTTTTGATGAAATCTCTATATCCACATTCTGATTTTTTTTATCTACAAATTGCCTAATTCCATAAATTAATCCTATTATGCCTACCCCCATTATGTAAATAGGTAAATCATAAAATACCTTTGGATTTAAAATAAAATTTAGAATAATTCCGAAAATTAAAAGAAATACACCAATACCTAAAAATATATTAGCATAGCTTTTACGTGAAATTAATTTTCCTTGTTGCATATATATACCCCACTTTCTCAAATTTGATATTTACTTCCTAAATTGAGTAGAATAATTCATGATTTTTACTTGATCAGCTTCATCATGATCTAAAATTCCTGTTACCCTACCTTCACACATAACCATAATACGGTCAGACATTCCTATTAATTCTGGCATTTCAGAAGATATCATTATTATAGATTTACCTTTTCTAGCCAATTCTCGCATTATAGAATATATTTCATATTTTGCACCTACATCAATTCCTCTTGTAGGTTCATCCAATATAAGGATATCTGGACTCGTAAGAAGCCAACGTGCAATTAAAACCTTTTGCTGATTTCCACCAGAAAGATTCTGAATCTTTTCTTCCAGATTTGGAGTTTTAGTTTTTAAATCTTCATTAGATTTCTTAGATGCTTCATATCTTTTATTATCATTTAAAACACCAAATTTAGCATAATCCTTTTGATTTGCAATTACAGTATTATCTAATACTGAAAGAATTCCAAATATTCCAGTTGCTCTTCTTTCCTCAGTTAAAAGTGCAAATCCATAATTCTTTGCATCTTTTACAGACTTAATTTTTATTAACTTACCTTCTTTTTCTATTGTTCCAGATTGTATTGTATGAAGTCCAAACAAAGCCTCTACTAATTCAGTCCTTTGAGCTCCAACAAGACCACCAATGCCTAAAATTTCTCCTTTATACAGTTCAAAATTTATATTCTGAAACGATTTTGGATTATCCGAACAAAGATCGTTTACTTTCAAAATCACATCTTTACTTGTTTTATAATCTTTTACTGGAAATCTATTTGTCATATCACGACCAACCATACGATTTATTATTAAATCTGTTGTTAATTCTTTAGCTGCCCAAGTTCCAACATACTGTCCATCTCTCATTATTGTCACTTCATCTGATATTTTTAAAATTTCTTCCATCTTATGTGAAATATATATAATCGCACATCCTTTTTCTTGAAGTTTTTTTATAATTTTAAATAAGTGTTCAGTTTCATTAATAGTTAATGATGATGTTGGCTCGTCCATTATTATTATTTTTGAGTTATAACTTACTGCTTTAGCTATTTCAACTAATTGTAAAGTCGATGATGATAAACTTCCAGCCAATACTTCTGGATTAATATCTAGATCAACTTCTTTAAATAACTCTTCTGTCTTTTTTATCATTGTCCTTCTATCTACAGCGATCCCCTTCATGGGAAATCTTCCAAGCCAAATATTTTCCATTACTGGCCTATATCTAATTGGATGCAATTCTTGATGTATCATTGATATTCCTAAATCCAATGCTTGTTTTGAACTCTTTATTACTTCTTTTTTCCCATCCAATATAATTTCTCCGCCATCTTCTTCGTACACTCCAAAAAGACACTTCATTAAAGTTGATTTTCCCGCACCATTTTCACCCATAAGTGCATGTACGCTTCCTTTTTTTACTTTTAAAGTTACATTGTCCAATGCCTTTACACCTGGAAATACTTTGGTTATATTATTCATTTCCAATATATATTCCACACTCATGAAGCACGCCTCCTTATTTCAAGAAATTAGGGATGCGTAATGAATTTGCATCCCTATAAAATTTTACATATATGATTGATATATTATGGGCATTATTTCATATAATCTTGATAATTATCTTGAGTAACTTTTACATAGTCAATCCAAACATATTTTCCATCAGTTATTGGGTATCCAACATTCGCTTCATTAATTTCTTTACCTTGTGCTGCTGCACTAGCTATGTTTATTGTTGCTTTACCTTGGTTTTCTGCATCATTTAATACAGTTCCAAGAAGTGATCCATCTTTCATTGCTTGCAATGCTGGTGCAGTTGCATCAACACCAACTACTGGAATATATTTAGAAGAATCACCTTTGTTGTAGCCTTCTGCTTTAAGTGCTTCAACTGCACCTAATGCCATATCATCATTATTACAAAGAACAGCTTCAATTTTATCTAATCCTTGTCCAGTTATGAATGCTTTCATAAGATCTGTAGCTTTTGCTTTATCCCACATTGCTGTATCTGCTGCAAGTTTTTCTGTCTTATATCCAGCCTCTTCTATAGCTTTTATAGAATATTCTGTACGTAATGTAGCATCCTGATGTCCTGGTTCACCTTGTAACATTACATATTGAATAATGCCATCACCATTCTTATCTGCTTCTTTATGAGCTTTGAAATAATCAGCTATTATTTGACCTGATAATGTACCTGATTGCTCAGCTTTTGCTCCAACATACCAAACCTTATCATATGAATCCATGTCTGTTTTTTCTGGTTCACGGTTTAAAAATACTATAGGTAATTCTTTTGCTTTTGCTTTTTCAATAATAGGGCCTGCTGCTGTTCTATCAACTGGGTTTATTGCTAAAGCATTTACACCTTTTGTTATGAATGTATCTACTTGCTCATTTTGAGTAGGTTGCTTATTTTGAGAATCTACTAATTCAAGAGTAGCAGATTTTTCTTTAGCTTGTCCTTCCATTGCTGAACGAACACCTGTCATAAAAGTATCATCAAATTTATAAATAGCAGATCCAATTAAAACCTCTGCAGATTCACTTCCACCTTCTGAAGTAGCACCTGCATTTCCTCCTGATGATCCACCACATCCAGCAATTGTAGCTGCAATCATACTTGTCACCATTACTAGTGGTAATAATTTCTTAATCTTTTTCATTTTTAACCCCTCCATATTCATTTAATAAATATAAATGTTTTACATCGTTTACAATGATTATTATAAGGTTTTCATGGTACATACTCTATAGAAAATTCTTTTGAAAACTATCGAAATTCTTAACACTTTTTTAGAATATATAAAAATAAAAAACTGTCTTGAAATATGAAAATTATTTCCTATTTCAAGACAGTTTATATGCTATATTTTAATTTAAAGAGGTTAACTTATTTATACTATTAATTTTAATAAAATTATCAATTATTCTAATAGATATTTTTTAACATTAAAAATTATCTATTGCAGCTCTTTCAATGGCAAGCCCATTAGTATAATGTTTGATGAATTCATTAAATCCTTCAACATCTTCTGGATTTGGGTCAATCTTTGTTCCCATTTTTCCTGCAAATACTTTGCCTGTAAGATACTCTTCTAATGTTTCATCTTCAGACTTATTAAGCATATATGATGCAAGTAATGCAATTCCCCATGCACCACCTTCTCCAGCAGTCTCCATAACTGAAACTGGAGCATCTATAGCTGCTGCCATAATCTTTTGTCCAACATCCTTAGTCTTAAACAATCCACCATGACCTAAAATTTGATCAAGTTTTACTCCTTCTTCTTTAAGAAGAAGGTCTAAACCTATTTTTAATGCACCCAATGCTGTAAACAAATGAACTCTCATAAAATTTGCCAAGTTAAATTTGCTTTCTGGTGAACGAACAAATAATGGACGCCCTTCCTCAAAGCCAGTTATGTGCTCCCCTGAGAAGTAATTATATGCTAATAAACCACCACAGTCTGAATCACCCTCAAGTGCCTTATTATATAAAGTTCCAAATAATTTATTCATATCAACTTCTATGCCAAATGCCTCAGAAAACTCTTTGAAAAGTCCAACCCATGCATTAAGATCTGAAGTGCAGTTATTACAGTGAACCATAGCTACTAGGTTTCCAGTAGGTGTAGTAACCAAATCAATTTCTTCATGTAATTTTGCTAATTCTTTTTCAAGCACAATCATTGCAAAAACAGATGTTCCTGCTGAAACATTACCTGTACGCTTTGCAATACTATTAGTTGCAACCATCCCTGTTCCTGCATCACCTTCTGGAGGGCAAAGTTGAATTCCTGGTTTTAAATTTCCTGTAACATCCAGAAGCTTTGCTCCTTCTTCTGTAAGAACCCCAGCACTTTCACCTGCCAATAAAACTTTTGGAAATATATCTTCAAGCTTCAACGATAGATTTTTAGATACTATTAGATCATTAAATTGCTTAACCATATTAGCATTATAATCTTTTGTTTCTATATCAATAGGAAACATTCCCGATGCCTCTCCAACACCTAAAACCTTTTCACCAGTAAGTTTCCAATGTATATAACCTGCTAATGTTGTTTGGAAGTCAATATGTGCTACGTGTTCTTCTCCATTTAAAATTGCTTGATAAAGATGAGCAATACTCCATCTTTGAGGAATATTATAATTAAATAACTTTGTTAATTCTTCTGAAGCTTTTTCAGTAATAGTATTACGCCATGTACGGAATGGTACTAAAAGTTCGCCTTCTTTATCGAAAGCCATATATCCATGCATCATAGCACTGATTCCTATAGCACCTATTGTTTCAATAGTAACTCCATATTTTTGTTTAACATCGTCAGACATCTTAACATAACTATCTTGCAGACCACTCCAAATATCATCTAATGTATAAGTCCATATATTATTAACATATCTATTTTCCCAATCATGACTTCCTGAAGCAATAGGTTCATTATCTTCATTAATCAAAACTGCCTTAATTCTAGTTGATCCAAGTTCAATACCAAGAACTGTCTTACCATTAATGATTGAATTTTTTATATCATTGATTTGTAAACTCATAAAATACCTCCACTATATCTTCATTTATTTTAATGAAAGCAAGCTATGCAAATAAATAATTTTATTAAATGCAGAACTTGCTTCCAGCATACAAATACTCTCTTTGTTACTTACCTTGTATTATATTATTTTTTCAACTTGTTTAGCCTTTAATTTCCTATTTATTAACAACCTTAACTGCTGTATCAACAACATTATCAACAGTGAATCCGAATTGCTTAAATA
>ERZ810019.99-NODE-99-length-27759-cov-26.5059_pt1 | contig 27759 bp, 25 predicted proteins | sample MGYA00520494_ERZ810019 | MGnify/ENA primary metagenome ERZ810019 (study PRJEB31588, sample SAMN03398862) | human gut metagenome | study: EMG produced TPA metagenomics assembly of the PRJNA231909 data set (A prospective, longitudinal analysis of the... | reverse complement strand
CGATTATGATTCAGAATGATGTATTGAGTACGGCAGCTATGGAGGGCCGCCAGGAGGGCCGCCAGGAAGGTCTTGCCGAGGGTCGCCAGGAAGGTCTTGCCGAGGGTCGTCAGGAAGGTCTTGCCGAGGGTCGTCAGGAAGGTCTTGCCGAAGGCCGCATGGAAGAGAAGCAGGCGAATGCCCGGAGGATGAAGGCATTGAACCTGCCGGTCGAAACCATCTGCCAGGTGACAGGATTGTCCGCCGGAGAGATAGAGAGCCTGTAGACTCCGGCTTTTCCATTTTATTTCGCGTTCCTCCTTATCCATTCCGTCGGCGGCACATAGTCGCCGATTTTTGTCATGCTCCTGTTGTGTCCGAAGTATACATTGCCCGTCTCGCCGTTGCGGTGTTTGGCGATGATGGCTATCCCCAGCCCCTCTGTCGGATATCCGCTCTGCTTGTCCGTTGCCAGGTGTGCCAGTGCCGGGCGATAGAGCAGAACCACCAGGTCGGAATCCTGCTCGATGGCGCCGCTCTCACGCAGATCCGCCAATTCCAGGCGTCCGTACGCCCTGTTTTCGGAGCCGCGGTTGAGTTGGCTCAGCAAGATGACCGGTATGTGCAGTTCCTTGGCCAGCAGCTTGGCTTTACGGCTGGCCTGTGCCACCTCTTGTTCCCGGTTCCGGTTGTTCTGTTCGGTGCGCATGTCGCACAGTTGCAGATAGTCGATGATGATAAAGTCGCACTTGCCTTTGCTTTGCAGCAGCCGTGCGCTCGAGCGTACCCGGTCCATGCTCATATCCGGGTTGTCGTCTACGCAGATGGGCAGTCTTGCCAGTTCTCCTGCGGTCTGCCGGGCCTGCAGCCATGTTTCCTGTGACACTTTTCCGCTTCGCCAGAGGTGCGGGTCCACCTCTCCTGCCGACAGAAGCCATCGGTCACCCAACCGTTCGCCCTGCATCTCGAGGCTGTACACCACCGTATGATGTCCTGCCGCTGCTGCGGCTTTAGCCAGATGGAGCGCGAAGGCGGTTTTTCCCACTGCCGGCCGGGCGGCGATGGTGATCAGGTCATTGTTTTGCCATCCGCCCGTCATCTTGTCCAGTTCGGTCAGTCCGGTAGGGATGCCGGTCACTCCGTCCTTGTTTTTCCGCATTCGCCCTTCCGCTTCCACCAGGGTGGCCTGCATCAGAGAGTCCATATCCCGTAGTTGCCGGTTGTGTCCGCAGGCTCCTTCAAGCCTGTCCAGCAGGTTGTGAGCATCCACCAGCGTGTCTGTCAGGTCGATGGTTTCATCGCCGGAGAGGGTCAGCAGCTTGCTGAATCCCACGATCATTTCTCTTCGGATGTACTTCTGGTGCACGATGCGCGCATGATATTCCAGATGTGCCGAACTTGCCACCCGGCTGCTCAGTTGGGTGATGTAGAACGGCCCTCCGGCATCGTCCAGCTTTCCGCGCTTGCGCAGCTCTTCGGTGGCGGTGAGGATGTCGATGTTCGTACCGGCGTGAAACATCGCCTGCAGTGCGGCATAAATCAGTTGATGACGGGTGACATAAAACATTTCCGGTTTCAGCAGTTCGTCAACCAGTGCCATGCCTTCTTTTTCGATCAGGCAGGCTCCGAGGATGGTTTCCTCGAGTTCGGGTGCTTGGGGTTGTAGCATAATGATTTGGATTTGTGGTGGGTTTAAAACTCATATTCATTCAGGAACGCTTTATCCGCCAGATACGTGGCCGCCTGTTTGCAGAAGCGTATATCTTTTTGGTGGGCATAATATTCCTCGATGTTTTCCAAGGCCAGTTTCTTCTCCGTTGCCGTCAGTTTATTCCATTCTTTCCGGGCACGGGCTATGTTTATCTTGTCCTTTTGGGTGATGCGGTGGTAGAGGTCCCAGAAGTCGTCGAAACCCTCCGTGGCATGGTTGCTCCGGGTGGCGGCCGCCTTTTTCTGTCCGGTCCAGAGGCCATAGTCTATCACCCGTAGCAGGGTGATTCCGGCGGAGTTCTCCACGGCCTCCATGATTCCGGATTTAAACAGGGTTTCGAAGAAGTGGCGGGTGCGATAGCGGCTCCATCCCAGCACCTTTTCCCAGTGGCTGTAGGTGTATACCGTCTCTCCCCGTCGGCAGATCATCCGGTTGCCTTGCACACAGATCTCCGTATCCGAATAGTTGACCAGCGCCAATACGCGTATCCACGCTTCCAGATAGCCCTCTGTGCCCAATCCGGCTTTGAGGAAATCTTCGATCAGGGATTTGGGGATCAGGATATATCCTTTTTTCAGAATTGTTTCAGTCGATGCGTTCATAGTATTTCATTTTACAGGTTATCGAGTGTACCGCTCTTTCCCGAACGGTGTGACAAAGCTAAGCACGGACAGCCGGTGATGCAAGAAAGTGATGCAGAGTGCCGCATTACGGCGCAAAAAGTCACAGGGTCCTCTGCAGGGCAGCGCACGCTCTGCGGGGGTGAAACCGAGCCTCGTCCGGGCCTTTCCGGAACCTCTGTTTCCATCATCCGGAGCCTCTAAACCACCAACACGGACACCAACATGCTTTAGTACTCCTAATGCGCTGTTGCTCAGCTTTCTGTGCGGATGAATTTAGAGGCCGCCAACATGCAGACCTGCACATAAATAAATAATAAACAAAAGATATATAAAATATATCAGTCGAATTTGCGGTCGGCGAACAGTTTTTGAACCCGATCCGCGGGGTGCTCGCGCAGCCACTTGTACACCGTGTCGGGCATTCCCCAGTGACGGATCACGATACAGATCTGGCGCGGCGTCAACAGTGTGTTGGGACGCTTGTATCCCGCTTCCAGCAGTTCGGCGTACAGGTTCGGATAGCGTTCTATCTCGTCGCGCATCCGTTTGCCTGCCGAGCGGGGATAAACACAGGTTGTGAAATATGCCATCGCCACGTCCGACAGCAGGCAGCTTCCGTTCAGCAGCCAGTCAAAATTTAATTCTTTCATAATTGTTGCTTTTATTTACGTGACAAAATTACATCTCTCTTGTGTGAAGTGAAAAACTTTTTTTACTGTCACGGCGTTGCTTTTCAAGTATGACATGCGAAACACAGAAAAAAATAGTATCTTTGTATCCACAGATGGGTCTGTTACTTATCTCCGGAACAATAAAGAATATGAGCGATAAAATCTATCCTATCGGAATACAGAATTTTGAGAAAATCCGTAAAGAGGGTTTTTTCTATGTAGATAAAACCGCATTGGTTTATCAAATGGTGAAGACGGGGAGTTATTATTTCCTGAGCCGCCCCCGTCGCTTTGGGAAGAGTCTGCTTGTTTCTACTCTCGAGGCCTATTTTCGGGGAAAAAAGGAACTCTTTGAAGGACTGGCGATGGAAAAGCTCGAGAAAGAGTGGATAGAACATCCGATATTGCATCTGGATTTGAATATAGAGAAATATGACTCACCGCAAAGCCTTGAGGATATATTGGAGAAAGCCATTGTGTCATGGGAGAAACTCTATGGAGCTGAACCTTCGGAGCGCTCTTTGTCTCTGCGCTTTGCCGGTGTCATAGAGCGTGCCTGTAAACTGACGGGGCATCGTGTAGTCATTCTGGTGGATGAATATGATAAGCCCATGCTGCAATCCATTGGGGATGAAGAATTGCAAAAAGAGTTTCGCAAGACATTGCAAGCCTTTTATGGAGCTATCAAAACAATGTATGGATACATCCGGTTCGCTTTTCTGACCGGTGTCACCAAGTTTGGTAAAGTGAGTGTGTTCAGTGCTTTGAACAATCTGATCGATTTGTCGATGGACGAACGTTACGTGGCATTGTGCGGCATCACCGAGGAGGAAATACGGACCAATCTGGATCAAGAGTTGTACGAACTTGCCGACAGGCAGAGGATGGGTTATGAAGAGGTGTGCCGTGAATTGAAGGCATGCTATGACGGGTACCATTTTGTGGAAGATTCGATCGGCATTTACAATCCTTTCAGCCTGCTGAATACGTTCTATAAAATGAAATTTGGAAATTATTGGTTTGAAACGGGTACTCCTACCTATCTGGTAGAACTCTTGCAGATACATCACTATGATCTTCATAAAATGGCGCATGTGGAAACCGATGCGGATGTATTGAACAGCATCGACTCTTCCTCTACCGATCCTATTCCCGTAATTTATCAGAGTGGTTACCTCACCATCAAGGGGTATGACCGTGAATTCGGGATTTACCGTTTGGGATTCCCGAATCGCGAAGTGGAGGAGGGGTTCATGAAGTTTCTGCTTCCTTATTATGCGGACACCAATAAAGTAGAAGCCCCGTTTGAAATTCAGAAGTTCGTACAAGAGGTTCGTGCCGGGGACTATGATTCTTTTTTCCGCCGTCTGCAGAGTTTCTTTGCGGATACCCCTTACGAAATGATTCGTGATCGGGAACTGCACTATCAGAATGTGCTTTTCATCGTCTTTAAGCTAATGGGATTCTATACGCAAGTGGAATATCATACCGCTGAAGGGCGTGTCGATCTCGTTTTGAAAACAGATAAATTCATTTATGTGATGGAGTTCAAGTTGGATGGCACTGCCGAAGAAGCTCTCCGACAGATCAACGGGAAGCATTATACGCAACCTTTTGCGACTGACGGCCGTAAGCTTTTTAAGATTGGCGTAAATTTCAGTGCCCAAACCCGAAACATCGAAAAGTGGATCGTTGAATCCTGATATTTAGTAACGATTAAAAAATAAAATGAACGATAAGAAGAAACACCTAAGGCGGTGCTTCAGCATCGCTGCGCACGAATATAAGGCTTTTTGCTACAATAACAAGCGATGAACTATATTTCTTAAATGAAAGAGCCGTGTGAACTAACAATGATAAAACAGAACTACTGTTTGCAAATTCACTTTTTAATATTATATTTGCAATAAATAAGTAGCTATGATAGAAAGGATATTAAAACAGAAGTTATTAGAGATGACAAACAAGTATCCGATTGTCACCCTGACGGGACCTCGGCAGTCGGGTAAATCTACTTTGTTGAAAACATCTTTTCCGGATTATAAATATGTATCTCTCGAAGACCCGGACATGAGGTTGTTTGCAACCGACGATCCCAAAGGATTTCTTGCGACCTATCCTGATAAGACAATCATTGACGAGGTGCAACATGTTCCCTCGCTATTTTCGTATATTCAAACCTACACCGATAATGAGAATCGTGAGGGGATGTATTTATTGGCCGGATCACATAATTTTCTATTAATGGAAAATGTGAATCAGTCATTGGCGGGCCGGACAGCTATACTCAAACTCTTACCTTTCTCTCATCGTGAAATGAAAGAAGGCGGTATTCTTCCCAAAAATGTGGATGAAGAGATATTCAAAGGGGCTTATCCGCGTATTTATGATAAAAATATAGAGCCGGATGATTATTACCCGTTCTATATCCAGACGTATGTTGAACGGGATGTGCGCCTGATGCGAAACATTGGAGATTTGAGCAAGTTTATCCGTTTTTTGAAATTATGTGCCGGACGTATCGGACAACTGCTCAATCTTTCGTCATTGGCTAATGAATGCGGTATATCGGTGACAGCTGCAACGGCTTGGATTTCGATATTAGAAGCGAGTTACATTTGCTATCTGCTAAGGCCGGATTTTAACAACTATGCCAAACGATTAGTAAAAACGCCCAAACTTTATTTCTATGATACAGGGTTGGCCTGCTCCTTATTAGAGATACAAAATGCGGAACAGATCTCGACGCATTTTTTGCGTGGCGGTCTGTTTGAAAATCTGGTTATTAATGAATTTATCAAGGAGGCATATAATAAAGGTGCGGAACCTAATTTGACTTTCTGGCGGGACAGCACCGGAAACGAAATAGATTTACTACGTACCGAGGGTGGTAAACAATACGCTTACGAAATAAAATCGGGGGCGACCTATTCGCCGGACTTTTTCAAGGGTATCTCCAAATGGGCTAAGTTATCAGGGGCTACGCCCGACCAATGCTTTGCCATCTACAATGGGGACAGGGAAATGAAAACGTCTTTGGGTGAAGTTCTCTCTTGGAAAAACAGCAAGCGATGAACAATATTTCTTAAATGAAAAAGCAGTATCTTCGCACCAACAATTTCCGCCACGCCTCTTTACAATGCGTACCAGGGCGGAACTTATTTTTTATATACCTATGGTAGCATATACTAAGCAACCCATAAGCATTGCCCACTATGTAGGTTGACTGATGAAGCTTACCCACCTCTTTCCCTTTTAAAATACCCCAGTACCGTGCAAGGCGACAACTTGTGGCGGTCGCGGTAGCGTGACTCGAACTCGTAGCGGGTGCAGAGCCAGCGGCAGAAGCAGCGGTAAGTGATGCGCAGGTCCAGGCGCCGTTGCAGGTCTTCGTAAAACAGGGCGATCCGGGTGAAGAAGTCGCTTACCTGCTTTCGGGCGATTTTCCGTTTCCGGGGGGCTTGTGCAGAGGCGGCCTGTTCCTCCCGTTCTATCAGGTATCGCAGCACACGGATGTCTTTTTCTATCTTATCTTCTTGTTCGTGCAGTCTTTGTTGTTTCTGTTCCTTTTTTCTTAATGACTCTTTCAGGTCCTGGATGCTCTTTTTCATCTTACTTTGAGGTTTGTATGGGATGGCTGGATGCCAATGTTTGTTAAAACGACGTTAGGATCGGCAAAGATATACAAAAAGTGTACAGCATATCGTCCCAAGGATTGTTCCGTAAAGTCTCTTTAGATATATTTTGTAAAGATATAGGTTCGGTTATCCGGCTTTCTGTACAATTTATATTTAAGGGGATATTGTAAATTAAAAACAATGAATAAGATGAATGAAACATTAACAGTATTTATGATTTCGGAGATTGAAAGGTTCCGTGAAGAGGGCCGTGAGTCCGCCCGGCGCATTTACCACAACATGCTGCGTTTGCTCAGGGAGAGCGCGGGAAAGGAGGAGATCGGATTTGAAGAGGTGACCCCGGCGTTTCTGGGGAATTACGAATTTCTGCTGCTTGGCCGGGGGCTTAGCTGGAACACGGTGTCTACTTACATGCGTGCCCTGCGTGCGGGCTACAACCGGGGGATGAAGGGGCGTCCGGGATATGTGACCGGGCTTTTCGATAAGGTATACACCGGTACGCGCTCCGACGTGAAGCGTGCCGTGGATGCCCGCACGGTGGGGCGTATGATCCGCATGTCGGGGTGTCCGGATGAATCGGCCTCGGCGAAGGCTGTGGACTGGTTTGTGCTGATGTTTATGCTGCGGGGCATCCCGTTTGTCGATCTGGCACACCTGCGCAGGAGCAATCTTGACAAGGGGGTGCTGACCTACTGCCGGCATAAGACGGGGCAGGAGGTCAGCATTACCGTGCCCCGTGAGGCGATGGACATCATCAACCGGAGGATGGCGGAGAACGATCATCCGAGCTACCTGCTGCCCATCCTGGGACAACCCCGTACCGGGAAACGTCGGCAGGAGAAGGTGATGACTCCTTATCAGGAATATCAATGTGAACTGCGCAACCTGAACCGCCGGCTGGAACGGGTGTCGGTGGATTTGAGATTGGGCGGCAGGCTCAGTTCATACACCGCGCGTCACACGTGGGCCACGATTGCCTTTCATCAGGAGACGCCCGTGGGAGTGATCAGCCGTGGGCTGGGACACTCTTCGGTGAAAGTTACGGAAACTTACCTGAAACCTTTCGGTGATAAGGAAGTAGACCGGACAAACAGGAAGATACTCAACTATGTGCTGAATGCGGTTTGAAGGTAGAATGTATTGAAGGTATTACGCTTATAATCAGTAGGTTAGGTGGTCTGTTACTTTGTAGGTAACGGCATCGCTTTATTGCTGCAAAATTGGACATTATTTTTCACACAAACAAATAAAAAGGCAAGTTTTTCAATAAAAAGATAATTAATTTTAAAAAAGATGCATGCTTAGCATTAGTTTTCCCTATTTTCTCTTAAAAAAGCAATAAGAAGGGTTGTCCACGTTGGTGTAATTTAACGTGGATGAACATTTTATTGCCATCATCGGATGCCTTTTATTGTTTAAATCTAATTATTCGGTTTAGAACGCTGTCTGTTTCAGATATTTGTTAAATGCCGTTACCTACAAAGTAACGGTCTTCACAAACAAAACAAAAAGTTATGCTTACAATTTTAACCCAGGAGGCTATCAGGGTGCTTCGTTACATCTATTACCGTGATGCCGGCATATCTTGTCCTCCTGATTCTTCCGATTGCGCTTTCCGGAATGTTTCTGTCCTCCTTCCCCTGTTGGAGCGTGGAGGGCTGATTCGCTGTATATGCCCGGAATCTCCCGATAGTCCCGTTTCTTATGAACTGTGCAAGCCTTTGGGCTCCATCGACCTGCTGTCCTTGTTGCTGATCCTGCACGAGGGGGTGTGTCCGGTTTCTCCGGATGTAGACGAGCAGCGTGTCTATGGCCGTTATGGGTCGGTGGCCTCCCGTATGGGGGTTGTCAACCAGATGATGCGCAGCATATTCAGTGAAATCCATTTGACAGAACTTTGTTTGTAAACCGTTTTTTAGAGATTGCCGCCATGAACAGAATTTTACTGCTGCTCGGATATATCCTTTTGCTCTCCGCACCGGTCTGCGGTCGGGGTGTCGGCACACGTGCGGTTTCGGACTGCGATTCGTTGCACACGTTCCGTTTTGTACAGGGGCGTGACGTTCTGTATGCCGACTATCAAGGCAACAATCACGAGCTGAAACGCCTGTTTGCCGCCGTCTCTTCTTTCCGTGGCCCTATCGCCGACGGGAAGATGCGTATCTATGTAGACGGTCATTGCACTTCGGGCGGGAGCGTACACGACAATCTTTGGCTGGCCTATGTGCGTAGCAGCCGTGTGAAGTCCGAACTGATCACCCGCAAGGGCATGAAAGAGGAGTATTTCGTGACTCACAACCATGCCGTTTGCTATCCCGGCGAAGAGCGCGACGTGGTGATTGTCTGCCTGCGCGAGCCTGCGGGTGCGGATACTTTATCCGCCGCCCGCCGCAACTATGGCATGTATGCCTCCCGATATCCGCTTTTGCCTCCTGCGGTCCCATCTGCTCCGGACAACCGCCCGTGCCCGCCCCCCATTCTTTTTGTACCGGTCGGTCCGGCCGGTCATCCCGGTACGGTTGCGGGGTCGGGAGCAGAAAATCCGCGTCGGATGGTCTTCTCCCTGAAGACGAACCTTGCCGACTGGTCGGGGCTGACGGCGGAAGGCCGCCTGGGAGCTTTCAGGCCCAACCTGGCGCTGGAGCTTCACTTTGCCCGCCGTTGGTCTGTGATGGCCTCTGCGGCGTATTCAGACTGGAAAGGCGGGCGCGATCACCGTTTCTGGGGCGTCTCCGGCTACAGCCTCGAACCCCGTTTGTGGCTGAAAGGTGACGGGCGTTACCGTTGGTTCTATCTGGGTGTCTACGGTCAGTCGGGCGATTTCGATTACCGTCCCTCGCCAGCAGGCGATACGGACGCCACAGGCAGAAGCCGCACCGGACGTTACCGGCATGCGGGACTCTCCGCAGGCGTGTATGTCCCCCTGTCCCGTCATTGGGGCATCGAGGCGGGAGTGCGCGGGGGATACCTCCATTCGTCCGCCAAGGCTTATGATAACGAACCTCCCCATGCATACTATCACCATCCGGCCTCCTTCGTCCGTTGGGGTCTGACGGGGATCAACCTGGGGCTGGGATATAGGTTTTAGAAATACAATGGGAATATGATACTCAAACTGAAATACATACTGAAAGCTGCCTTTCTTTCCCAGCTTCTCTTCTCGTGTACGGAGCGCTCGCTCGAACCGCGTCCGGAACCGGAGCCGGTTCCCATCCGTCTCTTTACGGGTATCCGTACCCGTGCGACGGTGGACGTTTTCGGCGATACCCCGGTGTGTGTCGCTTACGGTGTACGTACGGGACAGTACGACGGGAGCTGGGACGGCATTGCCACGGACAACGAGATCCGCCTGATGCCCGAACGCTACTATCCGTCGGACGGCTCGGCGCTCTATCTGCGGGGATACTATCCTCCGGCACCGCTGACGGCTGACGGGCGGCTGACTTACCGCCTGACGGGAGAAGAAGACCTGATGCTGACGGGCGAACAGAACGGATCGCTTTCCGCTCCTTTCGGGGAGTCCGACAGCCAATCGCTCCTGTATCGGCACTTGCTGACGCAACTGATCTTTACACTCACGGTAGAGGCCGAAGATACCGGGGCGCTCCGTGTGCGGTCGCTCCATCTGAACGGACTGACGGACGAGGTGACCCTCTCCTTGGCCGAAGAGTCGCTCTTACCGGGTGAGCGCACGGTGAGCGTGCCCGTTTATGAAGCGGGCGAAGAGGCGGAGGGCCTTCCGTTTGATGGCAACAAGCTGACGCTGCCGGGCTATGTGCTGGTGCAGCCTTCCGCTACGCTGACCATCGATCTGGTGCTTTCGGTAGACGATGACCGGACACACGACCGCGAATACCGTGCCCTTCCCGTACGGTTCGAAGGCGGGGAGGGGGAAGGCGGAACGGCTTATACCGTCCGGGTGGAACTTCCCGATCCCGTCATTCCCGATCCGGTGGAGATTGTAGCTGTCGCTACGGTCGGACGGTGGCAGGAGGGCGACTCCGGCAGTGGGGAACTGGTGGACAATCGGTCTGCCGAAACAGAACAATAGACATATTTATTAACTATAAAACTTTTAGAAAACAATGAAAACGAAACTAAGTGTGGCGGCTATGGCCCTTTTGCTGGCAAGCTGCTCAAGCAATGACAATGACCTTTTGCCCGAGAATCCGGTGAACGCGACTCCTATCCAAGTGTCGCAAAGCGTGCAGGGCATGGTGAAGACCCGCGCGGCGGTGGGCGTAGGCAGTGATGTGACGGCTACGGTGCTGGTGGCTGACGGTGATCAGGCTGCTGATTGGACTAAGTTTTCTCCGGTGCTTGCCAATGAAGTGAAGGAAGACGGCGGACAGAACAAACTGACAACCCGTGCCACGGTTTCCACCGCCTCTTTCAAGGCGGGTTCTAAGGCCACGGTGTCACTCAACCCGATTCTTTATTACCATACGACTGCCAGCACGAAGTCTTGGCTGGCGGCTGTGGCTCCTGCGGGAACGGTTAGCGGTACAACGGTGACGATTCCCCAAACAGACGGGGAGCAGGACGTGATGCTTGCCGACGCGGCGGAGGCCGGTAGCAGCAGTAGTCAACAGAAACCTGAACTTACGTTCAAGCACCTGACCACCCAGCTCAACTTTGAGATGAAGCTCACCACTCAGGCAAGTGGTGGCGAATGGACCGATAAAACCATCAGCTTAAAGAAAATCAGCGTGCAGGACGCACAGGTGCCTGCAGAGGTCAACGTAGCTCCGGCTTCGGGTAAGGCCGGTGTGAGCAAGTGGACGGATGCCGCTGTGATGAATGTGGGTGGTATTTCCAGTGTGGCGCTGGGTGCAGATGCTGTGCGGGTAGGTAATCCGTTGATGATCCAGGCTTCGGGCCAAGTCGTGATCGATGCGGTGATCTCTGTGGGAGGCACTGATATCACTTTCAGTAATGTGACAATCAAAAAGCAGGATAATACAACAGACCTGTCTACCGAGGCCGGTAAGTCACACCTGATCACCCTGAACGTGACCGAGCCTCTGACTCCGGAGGATGCTACGAAGATGACCGTAACCGCCACTGTAACCGACTGGGTAGCGGGTGATGCCGGCCATGCCGATCTGAACTGATTCACATAAAATGTCTGCCATGATCATGAAACGCCATATTTCGCTTTTTGTCTTTTTCTGCCTGCCGGGAGCTTTCCTGGCAGGTTGCTCCGACGCGGACCGTTCCTCGCTGATGGGTGAGGAGGAGGTTCCGGTGGAGCTTTCCGCTCTGGAGGGCGATGTATCGTCGAGGGCGGCGGTCTCGGCAGGCAGCAAGCCTCAGGCGGAGTTTGAGGCCGCCATGGTATTTTCCCGAACCGGGGGAGACTACACCACTCCGGTGGTTGCCGCCGAAGAGGGTGTCTGGAAAGGAACTGTCGGGACCAACGGTGAAGTCAGTTGGGGCAATGCCGGTAAGGATGCGCCCATTTATCCCCGTTGGGGAGCTTGGCTCTATCTGGTAAGCTACGCCCCCTATGCCGAGCCGGATAAAGCCGCTTCGGGCAGTGGAACGGGCACTTATGCCGGTACGGTTTCCTTTGTACTCACAGGGCAGACCGATCTGCTTTACGCTTCTCAGATACAGGGAAACCGCTGGGCGGACGGGCACTTTCCTTCACTGGTATTCGACCATCAATTGACGCAACTCTCTTTTCAAGCGAAGAAGACACTTCAAAACGGGGTGTCGGTATGGGTGAAGAGTATCACGGTGAAGGAGGCGAAACCGCTTGCCTCGTTGAAGCTGGCTACGGGAGAGGTGACGTTCTCCACCACAACCGAACATCCCCAGGGACTGACGGTGGATCTTACGCAGAACGGAACCAACGGAGCCGGGCAAGGAACGGAAGTGACCGGCCAGACTCCGGTATCTGTGGGGCAACTTTTACTCCCTCCGTTGGAAGCCGGCGGAAGCAATGGCAATGGAGGCGGAAGCAACACGTATACGCTGAAAGTAGAAACATCAATAGGTACATTCGATAATGTGTCGCTTACGTTCGGTGATTCCAACGCAAGCGGGAAAAATCCGTTGCAGGCGGGCATGTCACATGTAGTGACGCTGAACATCGGCGACCATGAACTGGGAATCACTTCGGTAACGGTGCAGGCGTGGGCTCCGGTGACTGTTGACGGCACTCTGGATGCGGATTAGATACATGAATTTAAAAAAAGATAAAACGAACATGATGATTAACCAAACGAAATATCATTGGCTTATGGCTTTTCCGGCATTGCTGTTGGCTGTCGGATGCGGTGAAAGCATCTTGCCCGAAGGACAGGATACCGGGGTGGCGGAATTGCAGGTGTCGCCACAGGTGGTGTTGACACGCGGCGCGATAGATGCCGGCTCGGATGCATCGGCTGTAGGGAAGGCATTAGGAAGCATCGCGGTGTATGCCAACAGCACAACGACGAATAAGACAACGAATAACTATGGGTTGTACACTTACAGCTCTTCGGCATGGGGCAGCGCGACCGATAAAATCTATCTTTCGGCGGAAGAGGCTACGATCTATGCGCATTATCCGGCGTATCAACCGGGTAGTAATGGTGAATTTCAGAGTGGTAGTACTGTGCTGAAGGCCAGTGATTCGAGTGGTGAATACACTGATAATTCCACGATCAATATCTCTGTATTTCCGGGGTCTACTAGAAGTGCTAACGCCAAGATCGACTTTCAATCCACTGACAATTCGGACAGTCAAACCAGTACAAAAGATAAGATTCTCGCAGCCTCCGGAGAGGTGGACTATATGTATGCCGATCAGGGAAGTACCGGAGTGAAAGCCAGCTATAAAAACGGTGATACGAATAAAACCGGACAGGTGACGCTCGTCATGAAGCATGCCCTTGCGATGGTCAGCTTCCGGGTATATGCGGATCATACCTATAAAAATACCGGTACATTCACCAAACTGGTATTAGCCAATAAAAGTGGAGGTACAACTATATTAAATAATGGAGCTAGCCCTACCATGAAAATTAAGGATGGTACGATCACTGTGGGTAGCTCTCCGGCGGCAGTGACCTATACACGTGATATAGCAAACTATATGTTGCCCAAAGCAGCGAGTAGCGATGCTTCTGCTGCAACCACCGCCAAAAATAACGCCAGGAAAGCCAGTATCCTCGTCCTGCCTGAAAGCACGGCCGATAAGTCGACCGTGGAAGCTACGCTGACGATTGACAACCAGGATTATAAAGTCGCCCTGCCTGGTAGCAACAGTGCATGGGAGGCCGGAGAGAATTACCTGTACACCGTCAAGCTCAGTGGTTCCGAACTTGTCATTTCGAGTGTGACCGTGACACAATGGACAACGGTTGCTTCAAGCACAGATCTGGATATAAAGTGATAGAAGAAAAACTCAACAAGATAATAGATGAAGAACGTATTCATTCTTTTGCTCCTTGGGACCGCATCCCTGTTTTGCATAGCCTGTTCCGGTGAGAACTCCGTTCTCACCGACGGCGATGCCGTCCTCTTGCAGCCCGGTGTTCATGCCGGTGCCACGCTCGCCTCCACCCGTAGCATGATCAACGATGTTGGTACGGGTGCAGACCGGATCAGCACCATTGGCATCTACCTCGCCGCTGCGGACGGCAGTCTCTATCCGGGCAGCAACGCCGGGGGAGCGACCTTCACGAAAGCGGCCTCCGGTACCAATTGGACGAGCACTCCTTCTACCTACGTCAGCCTCGCAAAAGCAACGGTCTATGCCTGGGCACCCGCCACGACAGCCTTGAAGAGCGATGGCGGCAGTGGTAGCGGAGGCAACAGTGGTAGCGGCAGTGGCAGCGGTGGCAGCAGCAGTACTGTCTTGCCTGCTCTCCCCGTCAGCGTGCCTGCCGGGCAAACCTTCGACGGAGGAAATACCTACGACTGCTCTACCGCCGATTATCTTTACGGTTCCGGCAGCGCTACCGTAGGTTCGGCTACGGCGGTTACCGCCAACAGCCTGTCTGCTTCGCCGACCCTCTATCTGCAACACGCCTTGTCGCAAGTCGTGTTCCGCATTCAGAACGCGAACGACCGCACCCCGGATCCGACATACGATTATGTAAAGAAGATTAAGCTTACGGCAGCGGGCGGCGCTACTCCTTTCTTCTGCACGACTGCTTCCGGATCCGGATCGGCCGGCACGATGTCCCTGACGGATGGCGCTTTGTCCGGACTGGACGCGGTGGGTGAAATCTCTTTTACCCCATCGGCCCGTCCGCAACAGGTCGGCACCTCGGGTCCCGTTACAGTGGCCTACGGGCTGGTGGCTCCGAAGGCTGAGGCGGCTTCGGGCACGCAGGTGACGTTGACGCTGACACTGGGTGAACAAAGCTCGGACGCTACCGAACGGGATCTTACCCTCTCGACCGATGCCTTCAACCCGGCATGGCAGAAAGGATACCGCTACGTCTATACCTTGACGCTCGGCGAACGGGGAATCAGCCTGCAACCTGTCGATATAAAAGGGTGGACGGAAGTTTCCGAGGAGAGCAGTGACGTAAATCCCGGCTGGCAATGAAACAAATGATTCAGAACAATAAATGGTTCAGAATGACAAATGATTCAGAATGACAAATGACAAATGATTCAGAATGAATGATTCAGTATGAAAACAGATAGATTATACCAAACGGTTTTAGGCTGCCTGCTGCTTACCGCAGGCTGTTCGGACAATGCGCTGACCCCTTCGTTGCCCGAAGGGACTCCGCTTACGGTGTCCGCCGCGATCTGCGCTTCCGGTGAAGGCCGGGAGTCTGAGACCCGGGCGGCCGTGGCAGCCGGGACCCGTGCCGTGGCAGCCGACAACGGTTACGACCGCAGCACCTTTGCCGCAGGTGACAAAATCCGTATCATCCGCTCGCGGAACGGCTCGTCATCCACTCCGGTGGACTATACATTGAACTCCGCTTCTTCCGGCAACAGTACGGGCGAGTGGAAACCTTCGGTGACGGGTACGGAGCTGCTCGTTGAGTCCGGTGCCACCTACCAGGCGAGTTACCCTATCGAATACTCGGGTATCCGTGCCGACCAGCGAAAGGCGGGAGGTGAGGACTACCGCCTGAGCAATCTGCTGGAGACCCCTGAGAAGGTGACGATCGGCCGTGACGGAACCCTCTCCTTTACAGGCGAAAGCGCCTTTGTGCACAAAGGCGTGAAGCTGACCCTGAAATTTTCGGGAAAGAACACACTGTCCAAGGATTTTACGAGTATGACCGTAACCGGGAAGGGGCTTTACTCCGGAGGAGCAAGCAAGGATGAAACCGTCTACCTGTATCACCCCGGCGATACAGGCGATGCGAAATATACCTGGCATGGCATTATCGCCCCGCTTACTTCCCAGCAGTTGATACAGGTATCGGTGACGGATGCTAACGGAGTGGTCTATGACATCACCCTTATTTGCGCAAGGGCGGCGAACAGTCACTACACCTATACGCTCACCCTGAAAAATGATGTGCTGGTTCCCACCGGTCAGGAGATCAAAGAGTGGCAAAGCGGGGATTCGCATACAGGAACCTTAAGTTGATGTAACTTAGTTTGATGTAATATTAGTTGATGTAATATTAGTTTGATGTAACCCCATGAAAAAGAAAAAGAATAGAATCCTATCGGTATCCGGGGCGGCTCTCTGCCTGTTCTTCCCGGTTCTGCTGGCCGCCTGCTCGCAAGAGGATGCTTTGCCCCGTCCGTTGGAAGTATCGGCGGAGGTGGGGAATCCCGCTACCCGTGCGGCGGCAGACTCGCATGCCGGTGATTATGATAAAAGTGAATTTGTAGCGGGTGATGTCATCCGGATTACGGACGGCACGAAAACTGCCGACTACCAACGGGTGGTCACCGGCACAACCGGCACCTGGCAACCCGCAAGCGGACAAACAGCGCTCACCACCACCGGTAGTGAAACGTTTACGGCTTCGTATCCTACGGCGTTCACCCGGATTCTAGCCGATCAGCACACAGCCATCAATTTCTGGCAAAGCAACCGGCTGACGGCTACAGGAGTACTCGATGGCAATAAGGCTACGTTCTCGTTCGCTCCGGCAGCGGCGAAGGTGACCCTGGTGGTGAAGTATGGAAATAGTGATAGTGACAAGAAGCTTCCCGGCACGGCAAGCCTGGAGGGTACGGGGATTGCCACCGGTGCCTCTGAATCGCAGACGATCAACGCCTATAGCGCCTCGGCAGCGGGAACTTCCTCTCAGCAGCATACGTATGTGGCCATTGTCAAGCCCGGCTCCCGAACGTTTGTGATCAAGGTGAAGGCCGGCGACACCGGTGAAACGGAGAAGAGCTACACCGAGAAGGCGGCCCATATCTTGAAAGCCGGATACAACTACCAGTATAACTTTACGTCCACCAATGAATTGATCCTGAACGGTATCACCGTAGAACGATTCGTAGAGACAACGGAGCAGGACGCGGGAAACGCCACTTAATGAAAAACAGATACGAAAACAGATATGAACCTACAAAAATACAATCGAATGAAGAAGCCGGCGAATCGCCTCTACATGGCGCTTGCCCTCGGAGCGGGGATATGCCTGACGGCTTCATGCGCCTCGGACGACGGATTCGCCACCGATGAAGGCGCACTGGAATTGCAGCGGATCGAAGTGGAGGGAGAGGAGAGCGTCACCCGTGCGGAAGCAACCGCTATCACCGAGGTGGACGTGTATGCCACCACTACCGCATCAGCTACCAGTCCACATGCGGCGTATGGAGACAATCCACTGATGACATTCTCCTTGAAAGAAGGAGTCTGGACTCCGGACAAGCAGACGATCATGAACAGCACTTCGGGTGATGCCTTGCTATACGCCTATTATCCTCCCGCAGCCATCCAAGCGTCCGGTGACGGTGAACATACGACGGCGGTGAACCTTCCGTCGTCATTGACTGATTTTCTCGCTACCGGGCAGGCCGATTATCTCTACGGTGTGGGTACGGATACGGGGAAAGCCCCCGTCACGGCAACACTTTCCTCGAGAACCGTCAGCTTCAAGATGAAGCATGCGTTGGCCAAAGTCAGTTTCCGTATCGTGAAGTCGGCTTCGGCCACCGAAGCGCTAAAGCTGATACAGGTGGATGTGCTGAGCGGAACCAACCGTCTGCGGACAGGCATCGGGACGATGAACCTGAAAAGCGGATTGCTGAACAGTCTGTCGGATATTTCGACACTGACACTGGCGCAGGCGAGTGGCGTGGAGTTGAAGCTGAAAGAAAACCAGAAAGGACCGAACGTGACCTGCCTCGTGGCGCCGATGGCGAAAGAAGAAACGGTGCTCTCGTTCCGGCTCAAGGTATGTGTGGACGGAGAAGCTGCCGCGAAAGCGCATGCGTTTGAAACCCAATCGGTGACAGCGCAGTGGGAGGCGGGAAAGCATTATGTCTATCTGATTACGGTGGACAAAATGGGAGGTAAGCTGAGCTCGGTACAGATAGAGGACTGGAAGAACGATGCGAACCAGAACACGAGTATCGGGATTTAGTGGAAAACGATCCACTTCGCGTTACTCTGTGTACTCTGTGGTGAACTAAAACAAGAAACGATGAATAAAAGACTGAAACTTTGGATAGGGTGTTGCCTTTGCTTGCTGGGAGCGCCGGGACTGACAGGATGTTCGGAACAGGCTCCCGGGGAACCCGGCACGGAGGAGGGAGATCCGGTATCGCTCCGCTTCTCTCTTTACCGGGCGGAGGCGGACGAGGCTTCGACCCGTGCCGACGCGGCAACGGATATGGCGGATGGAAAGACTTTCTGTATCTATGCTTTCCCCGCAGGTGCGTCTACCACGACGACGGAACCGCTGGATCATAAAGTATATACGGTAAAGGGTGGAGTGGCTACGGGCGAACTCTATCTGTATCGCGGAACGTACGACCTTTACCTGGTATCGTACAACTCTTCGACGGAAGTGCCCGAACTGAAAACGGACGGTACGATTCAGGTGTCGAACGGAAAAGACTTTATGTACACCAGCCTGAAAGGGATTGTGGTGCAACCCAACCAAACGGGAGAAAACATGATGGACGTAGTGCTGCCGGCTCCCTTTAAACGCTTGGGAGCACAGATTAAAGTGAGTGTGAAGGCAGGTGACTTTCAGCCGGTTACTCCTACCAGTCTGGTGGTGAACTCCTTCGAGATGGGAGGACTCCGGGCGTCGTTGCCTTACACGTTGGGCAGTACTGCTTGGGGGACAGTGGCGAATGAAACGTTTGCCACTACTCAGTCCTTCACCGGATTCACGAATAATACAGCATCCCATGATATAAAGACTTCACGAGAAAGTACACCGGTTGTGGTGCTTCCGGTAGACGGTTCGGCTATGATTTCTTTTAAAGTGAACCTGACGGTAGGCTATAATGATAACGGTGTAAGTAGAAAAACGACCAATACTTATCCGGCGGAGATCCAGAAGGTGTTGCTGCCGGGTATGACCTATATGTTCGCCTTTACACTGACTTTCTACGGCATACTCGACCCCGCTGACTTGACGTTGGCGATAGGCGAATATGAATCGACCGTAACGCTCGATTCGGATGAAATGGGAAAATAACCGGCATATTCATATACAATTATCATATTTAGAATCAGATCAAAACAGAATGGCAAAAAGACAATACATACGACGATGGACGGGTAAATGGGCACTCGGTTGCCTGCTGGCGGTTTCCGTCCTATGGACGGTTTCCGGCTTGCTGGCGGGATGCAGCGAGGAATCCGTAGAGACTTCCGAGGAGTTTCGATTAGTTCTGAAACTGCCTCCGGCGCTGACGGTGGATACCCGCGGAACGATTAACCAGATCACTGTTAACCGGATCTGGGTGCTGCAATACGTCACCGAGAGCGGAAAGTCAACGCTGAAGAACAAAGCTTTTTTTACGGTTCCGGATGATCCGGTTGGGAAGAATCCTCCTCCGACGATTGAGATTACAACCGGCGAAACTACTTTCACCCAAACGAAGAGTCGCTTCTATGTCATTGCCAATGCGGAAGAGTCGTTCTTGAAAGACTTCACCGGAACCGAAGCGGAACTGAAGGCGAAAACGGTGGCCTTTTCCGGTTATACCAACCAGCCGTCCCTGTTGACATCGGGGCCGCTGGAATATACGCCCGATCTTAATAAACAGGGTGTAATACCGCTGGTGGTTCCTTTGCGGCGGGCTTACGCCACGATTTCCTTGTCCTGGAATAAAAAGGGAGATCTGACAGCCAAAGATAATCGGAGTAACCTTGTCGTCAAGTCCGTCTCCCTCTACAATGTACCCGCGAATATGGCGCTCTATACGCGGGGAGGCGGAAGTATTAAAGATAAGTATCCTGCGGATAAGGATGGTTCTACGGCTATTACATCCACAGACGGAACTCAGATCACTACTGATTTGAGTCCGTCTTCTTCTTGCAGATTCTATATGCCGGAAAACTTACGGGGAATGGGGACAGCCGCCTCGTTTATGGAAAAGAGCATTTCGGCTAAAGGGCCGGACGGAAAATTGGACTACTGCACGTACATCAAGCTGTCGGGTAAATATGTGTATGCGGGCGCAAAAGACTCTATCGGCGTGAACTATCTCCTGCATTTGGGCGGCAACCTGATGACTGACTACAACATCCGCAGAGATTACCTTTATAACCTCACCGTCAATATCAGTGGCGCCAACAGCGCCGATGTGCGTGTGACGATCACGGACGGTAACGTAGTGATGTTTGATGCTGTGGAGGTGCTTCCGGTGAACAATGTAGTTTTCAAATAAAAGACAGAAATGAACTTGATTCACCACAGATTACACCGATTTTCACAGATCAACACCGAATCTTTGATTCGATTGAGCTTGATTATCAGTGAAATATAAATAATTAATCGGAATATAAATAATTAATCAGTGAAAATCCGTGTAATCTGTGGTGAACTTAAAACAAACATACCAATATGAAACATACTTCTAAAAATCTGTGGAAGCTACCGGTGCTTGTCTGCCTGTTGGGCATAGCGGCTTGTGAAGAGCGGGCGGATGTCGTGCCGGTCGATGCCGACACGAAGCCCGTGGAGGTATCCCTGTGTTTCGGCTTTGCCGATGAAGAGGACGGGTATAACCTTCCTGCCTCTGCCGACACACGGGGGAGTGATTCCGGGCAGGACGGTGCGTTCACTGCCCGGCCGGTGCCTGCCGTGCGGACCCGTGCAACGGAACCGAGTCATCCGGATGCGCTGTACCAGTTCTATTTGATGCAATATAAGGCTGACGGGACGCTGATGGGCAGTGTGCAATCCAAAGAGCAGATCACTGCGGGAACGGATTTCTCTACCCTGGTGACATTGACACCGGCCACGAACTGCCAGTTGGTGGTGATTGTCTGCGGGAAAGGAAATACGACCCCGAGTATCGGCGGCAGCCTCGCCAATGTGCAACAACAGGTGATGGACGCCGATCTTTTCAAAAAGACGATTCCCGCCGAAGGTTTTACGCAGGATGATATCAACAAGATGCCTTATATGCTCCATCTGCCGTGCGTGAACGTGACGAGCGATGGTAAACTTCAAAGTCCGGACGGGAGCTATGACGCCCGTCTGCTGCTCAGGCGGCTGGCAACACGGCTGACGGTGAACTGGGAAATAGATGCTGCGCTGAAAAACGCAGGTTATGCCCTGAAAGAGGTGAAGCTTTGCCAGGTCCCCGCAGCCTTCCGGTTGCTTGCATCACCGGTGGAGACGCAGTGGGGTATGACCTATCCGTCCGAAGTAGTTGAGTTTATCGATTACTATCGGCTGACGAATGCCTCAGAGTTGGCGGCGGGAAAGAAGACCGTGTGGATACCTGCCAACGTGCGCGGCACTTCGGCGAAGGCCACTTCACCTTATTACCGTACAAAAGAGAATGCCCCCACCGCCGCATCGTATGTAGAACTGGTGGTGGACAATGCCGTCAAGAAAGAACGGCTCTATTATCGTGCTTACTTGGGCGGACAGGAATCAACGGACTTCAACCTCTATGAAAACAAGGATTACACGTGGAAACTTTCCGTCAAATCGACGGCTTACCAGACGGATAAACGCATTCAACTGCTGGACCAAAGTCCGGTGCAAAGCACCAATCTGGTGGAGACATCCAACTGCTTCATGATGAAACCCGGTACGAATATCTGTTTTAATCCGTATAAGCATGAAGCGAAGATGAATGGTTACAATGTTTCGCTGAGTGGTTGGAATACACATCTGACGGATGGTTCGACGCTGGCCGATAACAAAAAAATAACGGATGTTAAGTTGGTCTGGCAGACGAAAGACGATGCTACATCGGGCGATTTGGTGATGGGGTATGCCATCAGTGGAGACGACCATTCGAATCTGGCGCGTATCACTGACGGAGGTGATTTGCAAAAAGCCCGTATCCACGTCAAAGTGCCGGTGAGCAAAGGAGGAAATGCCTTGATTGCCGCCTATTCCGGTAGTAAAATAGTATGGAGCTGGCATCTCTGGATAACCGATTATGTACCGCAGGGGATTACTTCCTCTGTCACTTATGCCCAGGCACAACAGATGACACAGAACGGAAGCGTGCATCAATATGCCACTGCGGCTTTCAAAAGTGGTGGAACGCATGTCGGGAAGGTGGTTATGGACCGAAACCTGTGCGCGACTGCCGGAGGATTTCCCGGTGAGAATGCTTCATTGCTGGAATTTGCAAGGCGGATAGGCTATTTGTACTATTGGGGACGCAAGGATCCGTTCTTGGGGTCGACAGACGGAACGGCGAATGAACTCAATGTTATTTATGATGGAGAAGGACGAGGGGTACAACTGGGAAAGGTCGCTTACTCCAATATTACATTAGTAAATGGTAATACGCTGCAATATGTCATTGAACATCCCGACCATATTATAACAGGTTCGAGCAGCGATCAGAACCAAAGCAAATGCTCTTGGTATAGTTTGAATGAAACTACTGCGGACTATCAGTATTTGTATAATAACTCTAAAACTCTTTATGACCCTTGTCCGGCAGGATGGAAGATTCCCCATCAAACAGTGTATAATGGCTGGGGCAAGAGCCAGGCATATTGGTTTAATGTGAATGGAACGTTTGTGGAAAATGGTAGTACACACGATCGGGGTGGACGTCTGTATAATGTATCCGGTGGGAATGGTGTGCCCTCTCCTCGTACAGAAGATAATACAGCCTGGTTTCCGGTTACGGCATACCGATCCTTTAGCGATGGAAAATTGATATTTAATGGAAGTGCAGCCGGATACGAAGGAACGAATACGATAGCAAAGAATGGCAATAATTACCGGATATATTATACAAAAATAGCAGCAGGAGAATTGAGTACTCCGAATAATGCTTGGGGAATGATCGGTGAGCCTTATCCGTTTCGATGTGTACAAGAATAATAATGATATGAAACAGACTTGGAAGAATAAATGGTTAATGCTCTTGGGAGGCATGACGCTTCTTGGAGGGTTGAGTGGATGTGAAGATCGTCCGGAGGGTACTGTTCCTTTTCCTGAAGGTGAAGAGGTGACGGTATCGCTGGTCTTCGGCTTTGCCGAAGATTCAAATAATGAAGGAGGTCAACGGCTCGCCTCAACGGCTCGCCGTTAAAAACAGGTGCTGCCGCTTTTGATGTAACTCAGGCAGTGGACGCAGTTACCCGTGGCGTCCCGGCCGTTCCCACTAAGCTGTATAATCTGGAGATACTCCAATACGATAGAAACGGGACCTATCAGACTGGTAAAAGTTATGGCACTGTAGAACTCGGCACCCACCTGGATGTGACGCTGAATGTGATGAATGACTGTCAATTGCTGGTGGTGGCACGTGGAAACAAGGATGTGGTAAAAACTTTAGTTGGCAAGAATCTGGAAGATACAGAAAGTACAAAGGGGGTAAAGAGTATGGATATAGATGCTTCGATAATCAATCAGATCGATCCTTCGACAGCAAACGCTATCGACGCCATGCCTTATGTGCTCCATCTGGAACATGTAAACGTGGTGACGGGGACTGACGGTAAGGCTGTCATTCAGAGTCCGGAGGGCAGTTATGATACCCGCCTGTTGCTGAAACGCCTGGCTGCACGACTGACGGTGAACTGGAACTACACCGTGAGCGGTTATGAACTGAAACAAGTCCTGTTGCAGAGCGTCCCGTTGAACTATACGCTGGTTCCCACAGCAGACTCGAATGGCACTTATCCCTCTATTCTGGACCAGTTTCATACAGTAGAGATCGATATGAGTAAAGGCAATTCTTATTCTTGCTGGATCCCGGCCAATGTACGCGGCGAATCTCCTGCGGCAAACTCCGATCTGCAGCGCACGAAAGCGAATGCACCGAAGGGAAGCTCTTTTCTGAACTTTGTAGCCGTGAATACCACGGATCCCAAAAAGAAACTGGATTATCGTGTGTACATCGGCGGGAAAACGTCCTCGGATTTCAGCCTGAACAATAATACGGAGTACAGCTATGCGGTGAGTTTTAGCCATACGGGTATCCCGACGAATGACAAACGTGTGACCTACATCGATCCCGTGCCCGCTCCGGAGAACAATGACAATCCGGTTCCGACGGCCAATTGCTTTATGGTGGCTCCCGGTGGAGGTTTCTGCTTCGACCCGTTGGCTTATCAGAGTGACGGAACAGAGAAAACGAATGAAACCTTGAAGGGCTGGTGCCAAGGGGGAGGCATCGTTAAGGTGAAACTTCTCTGGCAGACGAAAGAGGACGGGGACATCGGCGAGCCGGTGATGGGTATCGTCAACTCTGCTGAGGACCATACGAACATTGTAGACATCAAGCGTACGGATGGAAAGGCAGTGGGATAGAATCCCGTTACCGATAAGGGGCAATGCCGCATTTATTGCCGGGTGGCTCCGGGCACGACGGGCGGAAGCGGTGTGATTGCGGCTTATGATAGTAGTGATAACATACTGTGGAGCTGGCATGTGTGGGTGACGGACTATCATCCGGACGCTACGGGTAATGTGGATGTGCAGGAACCGTTGACTAAAAGAAAACTGAAGTTTACGTATGGCAACCATTCGGATCAACGGCCGATGATGGACCGGGATTTGGGGGCGATGGCAGGGTATGCAAAGGCTCCCACTTTGGATGTAGAGAAGTTTAAAGCGCATGGCTTTCAATATCAGTGGGGGAGAAAAGACCCGTATCCGAGCAGTTATTCGAATAAGCCGATTAAAACGGTGAATTTACCGGCAAAGATAACGGAGCCGATAGTGGGTATCATGAGTTTATATGGGTCGGACGGGGTGAAGTTTTTACCATTCGATCCGGCATTCAGCGGACAAGCTAGTTATCAGACGGCATACCGGAATCCTTTGACTGCCTATAAACCGTCGGGTGAGTATTGGTTCACGGGGGATGTCACCAGCTCGATATCCGGTGCCTGGGCTACCGTTAAGACTGTGCATGATCCGTGTCCGGCCGGATGGCGGGTAGCGAAGGCGGAGGAGTATTACTCTTTGTTCAGTCCTGAGAATTATAGCGGGGAGTTGCCGGATAAGTCGACTAATAATATGAATATGAGTAATTATAATACGCAAGGAGCCGATAAGGGGTTTGTATTGAGATATGATAAGACAGATCAGTCGAAGACTACCTATTTCCGATTGTGTGGATATTATGGTGGCAAAGCGTTTGTCCAGATAGGTTATTTCGATTTTATGTGGTGCTGTAATAGTGTTAAAAATGGTAATACTTATCAGGCGAAGCATTTACAGTTGGTTTCTACGGCATCTGATCAACGGACAGGTGTCAATGGAATTAATGATAAAGGGGTTTTGAAAGAGATGCTTCCTTTGCGTTGCATACAGGAAAAGGACTGACAGAGGAATCAATTTCGATCTTTGACATACTGGAATAACGGAAAACAATTTCGATCTTTGTGCATAATAGCGATGATCTAAAAATAAAGTGGATATGAATGTAGATTCTATGATCTCTCGTAAACTTCCGATTGGAATACAAAGTTTTGAGAAACTCCGTACAGAGGGTTACCTCTATGTGGATAAAACGGAATTGGTTTACCGACTCGTGAAACTGGGGAAACCTTACTTTCTGAGCCGTTCCCGGAGGTTTGGGAAGAGTCTGCTGCTCTCTACTTTGGAGGCTTACTTCCTCGGAAAAAAGGAGTTGTTCGAGGGTCTTGCCATCGGAGAATTGGAGCAGGACTGGTTCACCTATCCGGTGCTGCATCTGGATCTCAATGCAGAGAAATATGACAGAAAAGAGTGTCTGGTGAATTTTTTGGAAAGCCAGCTTCAGTCTTGGGAGAGTACATATGGCGTAACGGAAATCAACCGGAGCTGCTCCATCCGTTTCATGACTGTGATCCGTCGTGCTTACGAACAGACGGGGCGACGGGTCGTGGTACTGATTGACGAATACGACAAGCCGATGCTGCGCTCTTTTGACAATCCGGAGTTGCAATACGAGTTTCGTGAAACGCTGATGGCATTCTATACCGTGTTGAAGGATGCGGACGCCTATTTGCAGTTTGTCTTTATCACGGGAGTGACCAAGTTTGCCCAGATGGGCATTTTCAGTAATCTGAACCAGTTGCAGGACATCAGCCTTCATCCGGCTTATACTACCCTGTGCGGCATGATCCGTGCTGAGATAGAAGCCGTCTTCGCTCCTGAACTGCAGTCCCTTGCCTGTGCGAACGGACTGACGTACGAGGAAACGATGGAAAAGCTTACCCGCCGATATGACGGTTATCACTTCAACTATCGCAACTGGGAGGGGATGTTCAATCCTTTCAGTGTGCTGAATACGCTCTCGACGGGTCTTTTTGAGAATGCCTGGTTTGCGAGCGGTACGCCTACTTTCCTGGCCGATATGTTGCGTAAGACTGATTTTGACCTGCGCGACTTGGACGGTATCGAGGTCAGCTCCGCTTCCTTAAGCGATGACCGTGCCGACATACACAACCCCGTTCCCATGATTTACCAAAGCGGTTATCTGACCATCAAGAAGTATGATTCTCAGTTCGGGCTGTATACGCTCGGGTTTCCCAATGAAGAGGTCAAGTATGGTTTCCTCAACTTCGTTGCTCCCTTTTATACCCCCGTTGCCTCTACGGATACCGCTTTTTATATCGGTAAATTTGTCCGTGAGCTGAGGAGTGGTGATGTGGAGTCCTTTTTGGAGCGTCTTCGTTGCTTTTTCGCGGATTTCCCTTACGAGTTGAATGCCAAGACGGAGCGTCATTATCAGGTTGTTTTTTATCTTGTGTTCAAGCTGATGGGGCAGTTTACGGGCGCTGAGGTGCGTACCGCGCGGGGGCGTGCCGATGCTGTGGTGAAAACTCCGGACTATATATATGTTTTTGAGTTTAAACTGGACGGCAGCGCAGAACAGGCTCTACGCCAGATTGACGAGAAGGGCTATCTGCTGCCTTACACCTCGGACGGCAGGCAACCGGTGAAGGTCGGTGTCTCTTTTGATGCTGAACAACGCAACCTAGGGGAATGGCTGATCGTGAAATAGAAAGAGGTGATCGTGAAATAGAAAAGAACTGATCGTTAAGTAGAAAAGAGCTGAGGATTACCTTTAGAAGTATTTATTTTTGTGTTTGTTTTCCGTCCCGCTTCGTGTATCAGAAGATGCACGAAGCGGGACGATCTGTTTTCTGTTATTCCGGACTATGAAGAGATGATAGGTTAAAGTGATGATATGAAAAAATATTTGTGATGGCAGAGATATCACATGATGGTATCTTTTGCATAAAGAAAGAAGACAGGTAAAAATAGAACAATTAAATAAGATGTGGTTTTATGAAACAGATTTGGAAGAATAAATGGTTAATGCTCTTGGGAGGAGTGATCTTTCTTGGAGGACTGAGCGGATGTGAAGATCGTCCGGAGAGTGCTGTTCCTTTTCCTGAAGGTGAAGAGGTGACGGTATCGCTGGTCTTCGGCTTTGCCGAAGATTCAAATAATGAAGCGCCTCAACGGCTCGCCTCAACGGCTCGCCTCAACGGCTCGCCTCAACGGCTCGCCTCAACGGCTCGCCTCAACGGCTCGCCTCAACGGCTCGCCTCAACGGCTCGCCGTTAAAAACAGGTGCTGCCGCTTTTGATG
>ERZ810019.98-NODE-98-length-28050-cov-9.26387_pt1 | contig 28050 bp, 28 predicted proteins | sample MGYA00520494_ERZ810019 | MGnify/ENA primary metagenome ERZ810019 (study PRJEB31588, sample SAMN03398862) | human gut metagenome | study: EMG produced TPA metagenomics assembly of the PRJNA231909 data set (A prospective, longitudinal analysis of the... | reverse complement strand
GGCTTATAACATCCCAATTATCAGACCATGATTTCATTGCATTCGGATAGTGGCTGTGCCACTTCTCAGTAACTTCAAGCATTCTGGAATGACCATGTTCTTCTGAAGGGGTATGATATATTGTTTTTATATCAGCTACAAATTCTTTTTTATCTTTATCTGCAACATATCTTAATGTATTTCGAACTTGGTGCACTAAGCATCTTTGATATTCAGTATTAGGAAATGCAACATTTATAGATTTCTTGATTCCAGATAATACATCTGCACATAATATTAAAATATCCTTAACGGCTCTATTTTTCAATTTATTTAGTACACTTAGCCAATATTTACTGCTTTCATTTTTGCCTATTTGAATACTTAAAACTTCTTTTCTGCCATCTTCATTAATTCCTAGAATAACATATGCTGCCAACTTCTTTATTACATGATTATCTCGTACTGAAAAGTGGACGGCATCTATAAATATTATAGGATAAATACTTGATAATGGTCGTTGTTGCCAGTCTTGAATGTCAGGAAGTAATTTATCAGTTATATCAGAAATCATACCATCACTAACTTCAAATCCATAAATATCTTCAATTTGTTCTGATATTTGTCTTGTTGTAAGTCCTTTGGCATATATTGAAATTATTTTGTCTTCAATACTGGAAATATCCTTTTGTCTCTTTTTTACTATTTGTGGTTCAAAACTTCCTTCTCTTTCCTGTGGAACTTCAATTGGTATTTCTCCATATTTACTGCGTAAAGTCTTTTGCTTTTTGCCGTTTCGTGCGTTAGCACTATCGGTACGTTCATATGGATCATATCCTAAATGATTGTCCAACTCTGCAGTAAGCATACTTTCAATAGTTCTACCTAGTAAGTCTTTAAGTGCATCTTGAATATCCTCAGCAGTATGAATGTCATATTCTTGAATTAATTGTGCTATGATATTCTTTTTCCCTTCATTTAATCTTTCTCTTCTTTTAACCATAAAAAACAGCCTCCTATGATATATATTAATTTTATCATAGAAAGCTGTTACTTTTTGTAATTTACAGAGATTTCTTCGCAGGCTCGGCATATATGTCTATGTTAAGAAACATAGGAAGTCAAATAAAGTAAATATAATAATACAGATGATTATTATAATCATCTGTATTATTATATTTTATTCATCTTTATTATTTTGATCTAAATATCTAGCAAGCATATCATCATAACTAGTATCTTTAACTAAAACAACATTGAGATTACATTTTTGTGTTAAATCTATGTACTCTATTGAATCTTTATTTTTAACTTTTGCTATAATTACATAATATCCTGATTCCTTAATAATATAATCAATGGAATTATTAATAACATCTACTTTTTCACTTTGATTATTTTCTACATTTATAATTTCAATACTAATTATTTCATAATTTGAAAGTTCAGCATCCAGATTCTCTATATGAATTTTATTTCCATTTAAAAATTTTAGAGCATTTTTATAATCATGATAAACCAAATTTCCTTTATCAACTACTATTTTTTGTTTGTTAGTAACTAGTGATTGACTATTTATGTTTTCGTTATTTTTTGATTCTCTAGTGCACCCACAAATAGTAATTATTAGACTTAATATACAAAATAATTCAAATATTCGTTTCATATATATAATCCTACAAAATATCAAAAAATTAAAATAGTAGAAAATAATTATATAGTATCTTTAAAAATTATTTGCATCAAATTTACAACTAACCTTTTTATATACTTGTAAGTCATATCCACTAGGTGTTTTCATAGTACCTGAACCTGAAACTTTACAATAACGTTTTTGTCCACTATAACTTCTACTCAAGCTTCCATCAAAATAATTTTTAGAGTTGTCACGTACAACAATTACTGGTTTTTGACAAGACACATATCTATATTCACCAGAACCAGATGAAAGAGTTTCATATCTAATTTGGCTACGTAAAGATATATTTATATTCAAAGATTTAAATTCTGCTGTTTGAATTATATTTTTAGATGAAGATGATTTTCTAGCTGCTTTTAGAGTATTTTCATTAGAATAACTACTTATTTTTTCGTCAATATTTTTTTCATCTGAAGCCATTTCTTCATCATCTGATTCATCAGTTAAATCAATTGTTAAATCATCTGGCATTTCAATACAATCTTCATAAGCTTTTCGTAAATCATTTTCAGTTTCATCTAATGGTGTTTTTATAATTTCTTTATATACATTTTCATCTTCTGGAATTTTAATATTAGAACCTAATTTATTATTTAATCTATCAACAAGTTCTTGATATGGTTTTATTTTTTCTTCAAGAGCTAATTTATCTTCGCGTGCTTTTTCAATAGAATCTTCAGTTATTTTAATATTATTAATTGAACTATCTGAAATAGTACGTTTGAGTCAAGTAAAAGTTGGCAATAATTTTATTTATTTATTCTTATATCCATTATTTTACAACTGAATTTTAGAATTTCCCTTACCAAAAGCTACTCTTAATTAAAACCAACATCACTAAATGATTTTAATCCACATAACTCACGTACTATTTTTCTTCCAAGAGTTGTAGCAGCTCCGCTGTACGGAATTTGTGCACTCTTACATTTATATGCATTACATTTTCTAGGCTCCTTATTAGCTTGAAAGACTGTTAATGGTAAAGCTATATTTATACTTTCTACAACTTCTTTAGGAATTATATTTCTATAAATCTTATCCACAGTATCAAATAATCTATTGCTAAACTTCTCTGATAATATCTTAGCCAAATTATCTGCACCATTAACAGACCAACTCATTTTTCGGCCTTTCATTCTTTGAGCTATTACATCACATATATTATGTTCCATAGTTCCTAATTGTCTATATTCAATACCTTCCGGCGGCATAGGCAATTTTATATTTTCTCTAAGTTTATATGGAATTAAGCCTTCTTTATTGCTTACAAGATAATTATATAACTCTGTAAGATTATTAAACACTTTTTCATCGTTGTTGTTATCTATGAGCATTTGAGTTAACAATTCTAAACCTTCATCAACTTTACCAACTCTAAATAATTTAAGTAATTGTTTTTGATTCTTTTTATCTTTTACTTTTCTTAATATTGCTTGACTAATATGAAATGGATCAAGTTGAAAATGAATATCTTGATCTTGACATGTAGCTTTAATCCAATTAGCACCATCACCATTTAATATTCTAGTCTCTATTTCATCTACATTATATTTTTCAGCAATAGTTGCTTCTGATAATTTTTTGAAATACTTAGTATTATCAAAGCCTGCACATACAGTCTTATCAACTACAACATACTCATTTTTACTTCCAGGGCGTGAAGTCCATCCTGTATATGAAACGCCTACTTTCAGCTCTTTATTTTTATGCTTTCCTTTTGGCCTATCCTTACCTTGTATTTTTAAATGTATTCCATCTTGTTCTTGAAATAATACAGATGTTTCTATCTTCCCATTTAATGCCTCCTTTTCATTCAACTCTATTTTTCGATTTTCAATTTCTTTAATTTTTTCACCAACATTTTGAACAATGTTCCAAACACCTTGAGCACTAATTTCTTGATTACACATTAATTTAATATTTTCTGCTGTCTTTCTAAAAGAAAGTTCCGAAACGTTAGTCAAAATTGTTTCTACCAAATTAATAGATACATTACCTATAGTATCCATCCCTAGATATTCATCTAAAAGATACTTAGTTGCCTTCTTACCATCTTCAAGCTCAAATTCATAAATACGTCTTGAATATTCTACATCCCACATAATTGTTCGCAAACAAGTTTGCTTGCGCCTTTTATTTCTATATTTCTTTGTATCTCTTTCATTTAGTAATTTTTCATCTAAAATTTCAAGTATTTCTTTTAAAGCTTTGCAAGCTTCATCACAAACATATTTATAAATTTTTTTCTCTAAATCCTTGAGAGTTATTTCATTATCATTTAAACTTAACTCATACATAAATCTAACTCCATTCTATTTTTGTGTAATCAACTTAATTATAATGGGTATTTATGTACATTGGGAGATGCTTTTGCATTTCCTTTTTTTGTTATCTGGTTTTTATTACTACCTTTGCCTACTAAAATTATACTCTAACTAAAAATGTTTAATTTTGATATATATTTTTGAGTGTATATGTAATGTAGCAATTATAAATTTCAAATATATATTATTATCATGTAATAAAGAAAAGGAATATTTAAAGCACAAAAAGCTTTGAATATTCTTTTTTCTATTTTAGGAGGAATTCACATGATAGAAATAACATATTTAAGAGAAATGGAAAATGTACATGGGTTACCTATTGAAGTACAAGAAGTAACTAGAGGCATACTAGAAATACTTGATTCAGAATATGGAGCTGGTAGGGACAAGTATGCAGATAATGGAGGTTATGTTGTAGTTGTAGAGAGTATTGATGATTTTAAAGAAATCCAGAATAAAACCAATATAGATGTTAATGATGTAATTGTTGAATATGTAGATGAGATTATATGTGATGGTGGAAAAATATATACAAATTCATTAGTATTATGCAACAATGATTATTCTATATCATTAATAATACCTTTTGATATTATGCCTGAAAATCTATTGAAGCAGATGTAAAAAATAATATGAAAGAAGATTTAATAAGAAGTGATACCTAAAGTGAAAATTAAAGATTTAGGTATCATTTTTCTATTATCCGCTGATTAATTTTCCAATGCAATTATAAAAAATGAAAGGAGTTCAATTGTTGTGGCAAAAGGAGAAAAGAAAGTAGTTGAAGAAAGAAAGGTAATAAAGGAAACTAAGTATTGTCAAGTATATAAAGCAGTATCAATTATTGATGATGATTATTACAGCAGTATAGAGAAGATCAAAGTTAAAAGCAAAAATCGAGAAGAAGTAAGATTTGCATTATACAAAGATACATTTAAGATGGAGAGACAATTCATTCCTAGAAGTTTGGATTTGACTGAAAAGCAGTTATTAGAGCTGATTAGAAAGGCTATTGAAGGAAAAGTATTTTCTGATGAATTTATAAAATTGCTTAAAGATGAATTAAATAAAATATAGCAATTATAATATTTTGAAAAATGAAAATGTCCTATATAATTTCTGAGGTTATATAGGACATTTTCTTTATTCTTCATCAGAGATTTCAGTTAAAAGACCTTTAGATTCTAAAAATTCATCTTCTAGTTCTAATACTAAATCTATGATTTCTTCAGAAAGATCAAATCCTTCTTCTTTAGCTCTTTTTGAAATGAATGATGACATTTCACTCATATCAATATGTATAGGTTCTTCATTCATAAGTTTGTACCTCCACATAGAATTTAATTATAGGATGAATAATAGATTTTTATAATTTAATTTTACCATACTGAGATGAATTATAAAATTAGAATAATGTAAGAAAGTGGTGAAAAAATATGAAAGATAAAAATAATAAGCCTTTAAAAAGAATTAGTGTTGTATCTATAAAAATGATAAGAGAATCAAGTGTTCTATACAACATAAGAAGAATATCAGAGCCAAAAGATATTGTAGATTTAGGAAAGAAATTTTTAGATGAGCTTGATAGGGAAGAGCTTATAGTAGCATGCTTGAATGCTAAGAATGAAGTTAATTCTGTAAATGTAGTTTCAATTGGAAGTCTTAATAATTCAATAGTTCATCCAAGAGAAGTTTTTAAGACAGCAATACTAAGTAATGCAGCTTCAATTGTAATGATACATAATCATCCAAGTGGTGATGTAACACCAAGTAAAGAAGATAAGGAAATTACATTAAGAATAAAAGAAAGTGGTACCATATTAGGTATTTGCTTATTAGATCATATTATTATTGGAAATGATACATATTACAGTTTTAAAGAACATGGTGATATTTAATTTAATAGAGAAATGGAGCTGAAAATTATGATTATAACAGATAGAAATTTTTCAGATATAATACAAAGTTTTATTTCAAATGAAATTAATGCAATTCTTAATAAGTATAGCAATATGGATTCAGAAAAAATACAAAAGGTTGAAGCTCTAATATCAAAAATTAATGATGAAGAATTTAAGAAGGAACTTCTATTAGATTTTGATAAGACATTAAAGTTATCAACAGAAATAGGTGATAAGTATGTGGATTATTTTACCATAAAAATGTATTTGTGGATAAAATCAAATACAGATTTAGATTTGAATATGGATGCAGTTGATAGAGTTATACAAGAGGTTGAGGAAAATGGATACTGTGAAATAAATGATAATACTATGATATATATTGAAGGAACTAATCTAAAAGATATTGCAGTTGAAAAGCTAGAAACAATGCTAGAGGATAGTTACTTTGTAGATAAGCTTTTAGACAAAGATTCTTTAATAGAATATTTCATTAATGGTACAAGTAAAGATGAAGTTATAAGAGAACTTGTAAATGGTATTGAAATTGAAGAGCTTCTTGATATGAACATACAAAATATATTTGAGAATAATTATAATCAGCATTATATGTATGCACAGTTAGATTGTTAAAAGGCTATTTTCTAATGGAGAAGATAGTCTTTTTCAATATATAAAAATAATGAAAAGAGGTTGATGAAAAATGTTCAAACAAGAAAATCGCTATGTAAGCAGAAGAGTAAATGAAACTGTACCAATGCAGCTTCAAATTCTATTGTGGAGCATGATTGATTCACTAAAGGAGAAGAAAGAATTAGATTACCTACAGATTTTCAGACTAAAGGTAAAAGGAGATAAAGTTCTAATAGAACATGAGCAAGAGGTACCAAGGTATAAAAAGCGATATGAAGTTGATAAGAAAATATTTCCTATAGAGCACGATGTAAAGATTTACACAATAGATGATGTTGATCATAGTACAATGATTTTAGCAGAAGAATATTAAAAAATATTGGAAGGACAAACTATGTCCGAGTAAGTTATATATAATACCATTACCAATAAATATAGAAGGTGGAATTTTACAAGGAAGAATGCAGAAGAGAAAAAAATCACAATTAGTTATTATTAGATTAAAGAACGAAAGGGGGAGAGTAAAAATAAGAAAAAGAAGAAAAGCAGATTCTAGTGATTTCAGCGGAGTATATCAAGATATGGTTGAAAACTTGGGCATTGAAGTCACTAAAAGGGTACATAAGTATTATAAAGGACAACAAATAACTTTCCCTATAAGATTGTATTCGAAAAAATATGTTTTAGAGAGACTAAAAGAGTATGATGGTACAAATCTAAAAGCACTTTCTAGGGAGTTAGGGTATTCAGAAAGATGGCTAAGACATCTAATTGAAATAACCAAAGATGAAAAAAATAATCAAGATGGACAATAAGTGTCCAAGCGGTAGTAATAAAATCTAAATATAAAATAAATGGAGGCGAATGATAATGAAAAAACAAAACCTAAAAAAGATAATAACAATGGGATTGATAGCAATAAGTTTGATTGCAGTTGCTCCAATGCAGGCTAATGCAGAATGGAAACAAGGTTCTTCAATTGATCCAAGCGGAAATGTGAAACACAATGGATGGTATTACACTAATTCAGATGGAAGTCATAAAACAGGATGGTTACTTGATAAAGGAAACTGGTACTATCTTAATCCTAATGCAGATGGATATATGGAAAGTTGGACTATAAAGACTATTGATGGTATTCAATATGGATTTGATAGAGACGGAAAAATGGTTAATGGTAAGGTTAATTGGAATGCTAATAAGACAGAAGCTACTATAAATGGTATTCAATATGACAATATAGAACTTGTAAAAGAAATAGCAGCACAAACAAGTTCAAGTGATGAAAGGGAAACACCAAGTAATTACTATAAGTTTCATATAAAAGGAATGTCTGAAGATTATCGTCAAGTTGATGCATATAGAAGCTTTTTAGTAAATCCAAATACTAATGAAATATTAATAGGTAAGATAGTAAATCCTTTGGATGGAAGAACATATTTAACTAATTACAAAGGAGAATTGCAATTTGGATTTCAATTAAACTATAGTACTAGAAAATGGGAATATTACAACAGAAAAAGTGGAGCTTTAGAGACAGGAACAAAAGAAATTAATGGAAAAACATACAACTTAGATGATGTACATTTAAATGATTTTAATTATGAAGCTGGAAGTGAATTCATATGTAGTAATGATGAAAGTACATTAGCTTATACTAAGGATTATTTAATAGAAAATTCATCTAAACAGTCATTCTTAAATGAAGGTATTGATGAAGCAAAATATATACAGATAGCAACATCAACAAACTAATAAGCAATGATATAGGAGAGATAAAAGATGGAAAGGATTGAAGTTGCAACAAGAAAATCATTAAAGGATGCAATTGATAATAAATATAAAGTCATAGTTATTATAGGTGATTTAGCAGATGAATTTTTAAAGGAGTTAAATGATAAGAAAAAAGAAAAGATAAGCAAACTATCAGATTTATCAATAATACTTGGATGGTTTTTGTGGCCTTTATTAATAGCAGGAGTTGCAGGAAAGATAATAAGTAAAGATGATTTCAAAAAATATAATGCAAGTATAGAGAATAATACTATTGTTTTAACAAGAAAAAAATAAATTAAGGAAGAATTAAATTTGAAAAAGCTGTTTAAGATTAAAGGTCTTAGATGGCTTTTTTCTATGTTAAGGAAAGGTATAATGTAGATGATGAAAATGTTACAAATAATAATTTTGGTATTAGAGCTGATACTAGAAGGAATGTCAGAGGAAAAGGCTATAAGCAACATATCAAAAAAGTTTGGAATTGCAGAAGAACTGATAAGAAAATTCTTCTAGTAATTCAAAAAGGTGGAGAAATCCATCTTTTTTTTGCTGCAACATTTTTTTGAGGGGGCAAAGGGGGCATAGCAAAAGTACTCTTTTTTCTAATCTGCATGGAAGAGAATCATAAATATATTATTCAATAAAAAGTAATTTAAATGCAATACATATTGGGAAATAAGTATAATTTTTTTAAATTTAAAAGTTTAGAATAAAAATAGAACAATTTAATAGTTAAAGTGAGTTGTAATTTAATAATGGAACTAACGGGGGAGAAAGAGGGGGAAAAAGGATTTATAATATATAATAAAATTTATAAATTTTATTAAAAATAGTTCTATTTATAAATAATATAAAAAATAATAATATAAAAATAAAATCAAATTAATATTAAGTTATTACTTATAGTTTTAATATAAGTAAATTAAATAAAATATTCAATATATAGTGTCATTTATTAATGATGAATACTATATATTGAATAATAAAAATTTGTTTTAAGAAGATAATTAATTGTATATATCCTATTTAATAATATATATTTCAATATAATATTAAAAAATTTGAATTTATTTATCAATATCAATACTATTTCAATATAATGTGATTTAAATTTATATCTGCAATGATTAAATAAATCCAATATTAATGGATTACAGATAAAAGTATATGCAAAATAATATATGTATTGAAACGTTTTGGTAGAAAAAAAGTGAAATTACTATGCCCCCTTGCCCCCAGCATTACTATTCATATTTGAAAAAATTAAGTCAATATTCTAAGTTTATTAATAAATAGAAAAAATAATATTGATATGATATTATAAATAAAAAGCATTGTAAATTAATGAAGAGGTAATAAGTAGACATGGCGTTATCAGGAGATAAAGAATTAAAATATAGTTTGGAAAGAAGTATATGTGAAAGACTTGTTATTAAAGTTTGTGGAAATAATGAAGTAGCATATAAATGGGGATGTATGCCTAATACGGATGGTTATAAGGAAGCAGAGAGAATATTTAATGAAAAATACAGTTTAACTCAATTCTCGCAGTTAGAAAAGGAAATATTAATTACTTGGTATAATGAATTGCTATATAGGGAAAAAAAGCAGAAGAAATTTCCTGAAGATAGAATAAGTGAAGATTACTATTATAATGCAGTAAATGATTTTCAGTTGATAAGTGATTGGGTTTTAGCTACAACAGTTGAAGATAAGTTAAATGGATTGCCAAATGTAATAAAAGAGAACGCAAAAGAAAATTCAGAATTTATAGAAAAAATAGATTCTGTTTTCTATATGGTAATGAATGCCGCTAAAAATAGAAATTATGAATTTTCAGTGGATATGCATAGTATTTCAGAAGCAATAAAATCGATTAAAAAATTAGGTATTATTAGAGCGGAAATTTTAGGAGAAAGAGCAAAAGATTTGTGCGAAAATGTTAAAAAAAACTTGATAAATAATGAAAAGTATGCAAAAGAAAATAATAGAGAACTGTTAAAAAAGAAAATGTATTTTTTAAAGGAATTAGTAGAGATATTTGAAGATAATGATAAAGCTATAGATGGATATTTAAAGCCAAATACTAAAAAAGTGTTAGCTAATAAATTTGAAGATAATGAATATAATGATGAAATTGAAAAATTTATTGAAAAATGCTTAGATGAAAAAGAACATTTATTAGAAGATACAATAGATAAAAGAAAGAGAAACAAAACAAGTGAGACTATATATGAAAAGGCATATAAAAAGAAAATGAATAGTATTACAACAAAAAAATTTGAAGATAAGTTCATTGCATTTTTAGATATGTATACTATTAAAGTAGAAAATAATAATAATATAGTTAATGTAACATCTATACTTGATTATTATAATGCTGAAAAAAGATATAATTTGAAATTGTATAAAACAATGGTTACTGTATTAATAAACTATATAAATATATCAAAAAAAGAACGTGAAGAATTCTTACGCAGAGTATCTCAACTAGCTAGGCTTGATAATTATCTTTTTAGACATTTAAATGTGAAAGAAGTTTGTGAAAAATAGCTGATGAAATTATTAATGATGAACGTTCATATTATGATAGTATTTTAGAAGAAATTCAAGATATTATGGGAATAAAGCATTATATAGTAAATCAATTATTGGAAATAGAAAATTTTAAATATGAAGAATTAAAAAATAAGAATATAGAGGAGGCTGTTACAGAGATACTGAATATTGATAAAGAATATTTTAAAGAACTGACTGATATAGATTTTGAAGGAATAGCAGATAATAATAAAATTAAAAATAAAATATATTATGATATAAAAAAATTACTTAACATGAGCAAAGATATAGGAATGGAAAATAATGAATATATAAACTTATAAAAAATATAGTGATACAGCAATGTGTTGCTATATTTTTTTATTTCAAAATAATTGTGAGATAAAAGTTATAAATCTATTTGGTTTGCAAATGGTAATAAATTGAATAAATACCAGTTAAAATTTTACAAATAAAAAATAAGAACATACAAAAAAACTCCTTCCTTGTAAAATTAGACTTACAAAAAGCTAAATTTAAAATTGAATTTAGTAAAAATCAATAATGCCCTTTAAGCCCATGAAAAAATATAAATTAAAAATATTGTTAATTTAAGCATTCAAATATTAAAAATTTGGATATAAAAAATAAAAATAAATATAAAAAAATATGGGCTTCACGGGCATAGAAATTAGGAGGAATGATATTATGTCACAAAAGAAATTACTAATGTATTTAGTAACAGCAAAGGTAGAAGGAGAAAGCATATTAATTAAAGATGCATTGTTAAAGTTTAACAGTCAATCAGAAAATAATTTAACCATTATTTCGGTAGAATCAGAAGACAATAATATTAAAATTAACATTAAGTTCAATGTTATTGGACACTATGAAGAATACATCAATGTGTTTAAGAATTTAAATGAATTTCTTACTAAAGAAAACCAAATTAGTGATTTTGGATATATAGGAATCACAACTATACCAGCAACATATGAGGTGGTAGGTTAATGAATAAAGAATTAGCTTTAACAAAAACTATTGAAAAAATGGCTGCATCAGGATATCAATATACACGTTATGGAGAAATAATAGATAATAAGAAAATTCCAATTAGTAATGTATTGGTAATACCACAATATCAGATAAGAAATTTTGAAACAAATGAAATGTATGTTGTACTAACAGTTGTTGTTGATGGAAGTAAATTCATTGAAAATATAAAATTACCTGCTGTTGAATTAAATAGTACTAGATGGATAACATTATATGTTGGAGCAAATGCTATAGTATATCCAAGAAAACAGCAAGAATTCTTATTAATAATTAAAAATTTATTTAGACAGGTGGAAACTAAGAATGTGTATTTTAATACAGGCTGGATTAAAGACTCTGAGGCTAAGTTTGAATACATTGATTTTAGCGGAGGTATTGAGAATTCTAATATAGATATAGGAATAGATGAACATCTAAGCAATTACAATATGTCAAGAAAGAAATTTGATGTAGTTGAAGCAGCTAAAGAAAGCCATAATATATTAAAAGTAGTTGATACCCAAATTGCTTATGTTTTGCTTGGTTTAGTATATTTGTGTCCATTATTGGAATTTTCAGGACAAGCGTTGAAATTACCAGAATTTGCTGTGTGGATGTATGGCTTTACTGGAACCCGCAAAACAACATTAGCTAAACTAGTATTATCACATTTTGGAGATTTTAAAAACAAAGTTCCAGCAAGTTTTAATGATACATATACAGCTATAGAATTAAAGGCTTATGCACTCAAAGATACATTAATGTTGTTGGATGATTTTTGTCCACAACAAAGTTACAAAGAAACTCAAGCTATTAATACTACTGCTGAAAAAATCATTAGAGCATATGGAGATAGGACATCGAGGGGAAGATCTACAGCTACATTAGAAAGTCAAAAACAGTTTATCCCCAGAGGGTTGATGTTAATTACTGGAGAAACTATTGTTCCAGGAAATTCAACTGTAGCTAGACTAATACCATTAGAATTAAAAGCCAATAGTGTTAATTTAAAGGAATTAACTAAAGCTCAAAATAATGTCGAAGCACTATCTGTTTGTATGAGAGAATATATAAAATGGATTAAAGATGAAGCCAATAGTGATTATGCTGGACTATTAGATGCAATAGAATACAATTATGGTCATTACTTAAATGAAATGAGAGAAAGTTTGGCTGATATGCATGGCAGATCATATGAATCTTTTGCATGGTTATTGCTGGGACTTAATATGATGTATCAATTTTTTGTAAAAGTGGAATTGCTTAGTGAAGAGGAAGCAGAAAGAGAATTAGAAGAAGCGAAGAGAGAGTTTATTCAACTTATGAAAAATAATAATGAAGATGCTAAAAGTAACGACCCAGTTGAAATATTTTTAAACACAATAAAAGAACTAATAACTAAAAAAGAAATTACATTAAAGGATTTAAAAAGTGGTGTGATTTCTGGAAATGGGAGAGGTATTGATGGATTTTATGATTCGGAATATTTTTATTTTAATTCTAATGATATATACGGAATTGTAAGAAGTAAGCTTCTTAAATCTGGAGAATATTTGCAATTACCTAGACGAGCATTATTAAAAGCATTAGCAGACAAAGATATTATCAAAGTGGAAGAAAAAACTAATTTACCTAAAAAAACATTGGTAAATGATAAAGGTAATGTTTCAAGAACAAGAATGCTTCATATAAAAAAAGAATTTTTAGAGTAAGATTTGAAAGGAAGAGATTAATATGTTAAAAAATGAAATTAATAATTTAGTTAATTTAGGAATTGATAAGGAAGAATTCATTAGAGATAGAGATAATATTGCTGTATATTCAAGGTATTTATCAGATTCATATACAAGATATGGATGGAATTATGGTATGACATTTGTAGGCTTTCAAGTAATAATACCTAATGAAAATATAGATTCCGAAAAAATAAAGTATATATGTAATATGTATAATAATGAAACAATAGAACAAGTTAAAAATGTTAGGCAAGTTAATGAAGATGTTGAAATAACTATACATTTTACAGATTGCATGGATTGGAGCTATACAATTAGAGAACAAGAAGAACAACTATATCAGGTAAAAGAAGAAACTAAAAAAATGTTAAAAAACTTTGAAATTGAAAAGTTTACAATAATTGGTTTGTTCTATTACGGAGCTAACTTCAATGATTAATTAATAGCATTGATGGCTAAGGGTAAGAAAAAAGCACTTAGTCACAAATAAAAGTTAATTATATGGAGGTTCTTATGTCAGAGTATATAAAAACATCAATATCAAGAAAAAAGCTATATGAGAGAAATTATACTAAAGATACAGTAACAAAAGTTATTGAAGAGAATGAAGAAACTCATAAAGATACTTCTTATAGAACTTTAATTGAGATTTTAACAATGAAGTATTGTGAAAACTTGAATGGCTAAATAAGTATTCAACAAATAAATTTAAAATAAATAACAAACATTTGTTAAATAGGTGATGGGAGTGGTATTAAAATGGAAAAATATATTAAGATTACAATAGATTTAGAAGCAACTAAGTTATCATTAGATCAACTTTATAAGTTATATAACGTTGATGAATATAATGATCCACAGGATTTATCAATTGGAAGAAAGTTTGAAGTAATTTTTTATAAGAAACCTAGCGAAATAAGTATGATTGGTAAATATATATAATAATTTAAATGCAGCAAGGGGAGGCTTAATGTATTAATATATTTACTTATATGAAAATTAAATATTGTTATTAGCACATTAAGTCCAGCCTATTAAAGCATTAAAAAGTTTAAGAGGTGATGTATTTATGGCTAGAGTAGCTTTTTATGGAAGATTTTCAAGTAATAATCAGAGAGAGGAAAGTATTGATGCACAATATCGTGCTTGTAAACAGTTTGTTGAAGCAAGAGGGGATACAATTGTTGCTGAATATATGGATAAAGCTAAATCTGGAACAAGTGATAAAAGGCCAGAATTCCTTAGAATGATGAAGGATGCAGAAGCAGGTAAATTTGATTGTATTGTAGTCCATAAGCTTGATAGATTCTCACGTAATAAGTATGATAGTGCAATGTATAAAAGAAAGCTTAAACAATGTGGTGTAAGATTAATAAGTGTTACAGAACAGTTAGATGATAGCCCAGAAGCAGTAATACTTGAAAGTGTTATTGAAGGTATGGCTGAATACTATTCAAAGAACCTAGCAAGGGAAACAATGAAAGGACTTGCAGAAAATAGATATAAATGTTTACATAACGGAGGGAAACCACCTTTAGGGTATGATGTTAATGATGAAAAAAAGTACATTATTAATGAAAAGGAAGCTGAATGTGTAAAACTGATATATCAAATGACTATTGATGGTCATTCAAGAAGTGAAATTATTAATGAATTAAATGAACGTGGATATAAAACAAAAATAAATACTATGTTTAAAGTTAACAGTCTTCATAGTATATTAACTAATGAAAAGTACACAGGTGTTTACATCTATAATAAGACAGCTTCAAAGAATGCTTTTGGTAAAAGAAATGGACATGCTTATAAAGATGAGAGTGAAGTAATAAAAATAGAAGGCGGTATGCCTGCAATAATAGCTAAAGAAGATTTTCAAAAGGTACAGGAAATTTTGAAGATGAGAAAAGCAAAGCCTGGATCTAATACTGCAAAGGAAAATTACTTACTAAGCGGAATAATTAGATGTGGATGTTGTGGAAAAGCTTTTTGTGGAAATAGAAGAAAAGCTAAAGATAAACCAATTTATGTTTCCTATAGATGTGCCCATAGAGCTAAGACAAGTTCAAAGGTATGTGATAATAAGGAAATACGAAAAGAATATGTTGAAGAATATGTGCTTTCAGAATTAGAAAGAAAGATATTTAATGATGAAGCAATAAAGATTTTAACAGAAGGCATTAATAAGAATTTGAAGAATCAAATAAAGGTTGATGATGATAAGAAATCTATTTTGTTGAAGGAAATTAATGATATAGATAGTCAGATTACTAATATAGTAAACGCTATAACGCAAGGCTTTGTTCAAGAAGAATTTAAAGAAAAAATGGATCAATTGAAGAAGAGGAAAGTTGATATTCAAGATAAATTATCAGAAATAGAAGCTAGAGAAATTAATAAGGTAGTAACAGAAGCTGATGTAAGAGCTTTACTATCAGACTTTAGCGGATATGTAATGAGTAGAAATATCCCTGAGTGTAAAAAGTTCATAAGAGATTTTGTTAAAGAAGTAGTTGTGTTTAAAGACCACATTGAAGTCACATTCAATGTGGCTTTTTCTTTGCGTAAAAATAGAAAAGAAGGAGTTGAAGTTACAAGCAGTATTAAGAGGTGTGAATTGTTTGAACGGTATAGTGATAGTTTTTATATAAAAGTTGGATGATAAACTAAAAAGATTTTAAAGATATAGATAAATTTAATCTTAAATGCTGATACGATTGAGTCAATGTTGACAAATTTTACAATAAAAAGTATAATATTCTTATAATTTAAGATAGTGATGTGTATTATAAGCGTACTAATTGCTAGTAGGTGAAGAAAAGAAGAAAGGGGAATTGTTATGTACGAGTTTGAATGTTTGACAAATGTTGATATTGATTCAAAAGTTAATATGGAGGAATGTTCACCTTTTTTAGGAGGATGTTATCCAGAAGCTGAAGATTGTTGTGGACCAGATTGTAGTCCTAACTAAGGTTGAAGTTATCTAAAAGTATATAAGGCACATATCCATATTATTTATTTGATGGGTGTGTGCTTTTTTATATAATGTATTGTAAATTCGAGAGGTTGATATTATGTATTATTCATTAAATAATGATGTATTCATTGTAGACGGGGAAAAAAAAGCTGTATTTATGATTTAAGTAATTCAAAACTGTATAGTATTAATAATCTACTTGCTGAAAAAATACATCAAGTTAATAGAGGTAAAATTGATGAAAAAGATGTTGAACCGGAATTAAAAAGTATTTTTGATGATTTTATAACCAAAGGAATTTTTATATTAACAGAAACACCAATATATCATGATATTTCTGATATCAAAGAGAAAAAATCGGACTGTCAATTTGCATGGATAGAGATTACTACTAAATGTAATCTTAAATGTATTCATTGCTATAATGAGTCAGATATTCGATGTGATAATGTCATGTCATTTGAAACCTTTCAATATGTGATTGATATATTAGTCAATATGAAAGTACCTAAAATTCAATTAATTGGAGGAGAACCTTTTTTTGATAAGAAATTACTCAAAAAAATGCTTGACTATGTAATAGGAAAATTTGAGTACATTGAAGTATTTACTAATGGAACTTTGATTACTGATTCATGGTTCAATTACTTGGCTCACAATAATATTCGTATGGCATTGTCAGTATACTCATATGATGAACAAATGCATGATAATGTTACAGGGATAGTAGGATCTTGGACAAGAACAAATAGTACAATAAATAACTTAAAAAAGTATGGAATACCATACCGCATTTGTAATGTACTGATGAAAGGAATTGACATTGGTGAAAAAAATAATGATTTGTACAACTTAAGTGAAGAAAAAGATGTTGTAAGAATGTCAGGAAGAGGTAATTTTTCATTATTATCAGATGAATTAATAAAGAAAAGATTGATAACTAAAATATCATTTCAGAAGCCAATCAAGAAAGCTTTTTGCAAAAGATTAATTTCTGGACATAACTGTTTTAAAGATAAAATATATATTTCAGCTAATTTGGATGTGTTTCCATGTGTTATGGAAAGAAGAATTAAGCACTGTACAATTAATAATGGAAAGATTACTTTAGATGATAACATAAGATACCTTACAAAAGATAAAATTAATGGATGTTCTAAGTGTGAATATAGGTATGCTTGCTTTGACTGTAGACCTAATTCATTAAGTGGTGAGATTTTTGAAAAACCGTGGTATTGTACATACCATCCTGAAAATGGAGAATGGGAAAATGAGGATGAATTTATTGCTAGATTAAGGGAGAACGTTAAAAATTCCTGATAATTAAATAAGCAGATTATGATAGGAGATAGAGTGTATGGACAATAACAGAAGGCGATACCTTAATATTATTAGAAAATTGAATTTGCAAGAAGAGGATTTGATAAGTGATGCGTTAAGAAAGAAAGGCTTCTATTCTGAAGTGGGAACATATCCTCTTTCATCATTACATTTTGAATTGACATCAAGATGCAATGCGTTTTGCAAGCACTGTTATAATAATTCTGGCATAAACAATAATGAAGATGCGATGACACCAAAGAAATGGTTGGAGTTTTCAAAGTATTTAGTTAATAAAGGCGGAGTATTCGAATGTCTGTTATCAGGGGGAGAACCACTTTTACTGGGTAATTCATTATTTGATATTATGGATGTGCTTCACGAAGATGGAACTATTTTTCTTGTAATGACAAATGGACAATTATTAACTGATGATATAGCAAAAAAGTTAAAAAAATACAAATATCATTGGCTTCAGGTGTCTATTGATGGAGCTACAAAAGAATACCATGATTCATTTCGTCAAGTGGAAGGATGTTGGGAAAAAGCAGTAAAAGGGGCTGCAGCAATTACCAATAATGGAATTCCGCTCAAAATAGCACATTGTGTAACTCCTTATAACCTAGATGGAATAAGTGATATGTGCGATTTAGCATATTCGTTAGGGGCTTCAAGTATTATGATTGGAGGAATATCACTTAGTGGAAGAACAGTAAATAATCAAGATTTGTTATTATCTGATAATGAGTTAGTTCGAATGAGAGCTTTCATTGAAGAAAACAGAATTAAATATCAAGGTAAGATGAAAGTTAAATCTGCTAATAGTGTTAAACAGGGATTAATAAATCATTCCAAGAGACCACGCTCTGGAGTTGTAATTAGACCAAATGGTGATATAAGAATTGATGGAATGGCACCGTTTGTTATTGGAAATATACTAGAAGGTGATTTTACAGATATTTGGGAGAGAAAGATAGATTGCTGTTGGCAGGATTCAAGAGTTAAAAATTTCATTTTGAATTTTGGTGAGGATGATAGAAATCGTAAGTATATTAATTATTTGGAACATGATATACTTCTATAATTTGTTCCAAAATTAGTGAGGATGGGGAATTAATTTTTAGCATCTTTTGTTTTTTAAAATTCTGATGATGATAAGAAATCTATTTTGTTAAAGGAAGTTAATGATATAGATAGTCAGATTAATAATATAGTAAATGCTATAACGCAAGGCTTTGTTCAAGAAGAATTTAAAGAAAAAATGGATCAACTGAAGAAAAGGAAAGCTGATATTCAAGATAAGTTATCAGAAATAGAAGCTAGAGAAATTAATAAGGTAGTTACAGAAGCTGATGTAAGAGCTTTATTATCAGACTTTAGTGGATATGTAATGAGTAGGAATATTCTAGAATGTAAAAAGTTCATAAGAGATTTTGTTAAAGAAGTAGTTGTGTTTAAAGATCACATTGAAGTCACATTCAATGTGGCTTTTTCTTTGCGTAAAAATAGAAAAGAAGGAGTTGAAGTTACAAGCAGTATTAAGAGGTGTGAATTGTTTGAAAGATATAGTGATAGTTTTTATATAAAAGTTGGATGATAAACTGTTTTTAAAGAAAACATATATATAAAGTAGATATGTTTTCTTTTTCGTCAAAGTATATAATTAAGTTGATATTTTCATTATATAGGGTTATAAGGAGTATTTTAATGGATATACATTATATATTTTTACTTAAGAACAAAGAAAGAAAAAAGTTTTAAAATATTGAAAAATGCTATATATGCACTTAATAAGAGGGATATTGATAATAAATTAAAATTAGAAAGTAGTATTGTATATAGTCAATTATATAAAAATTTATTAGTAGAGCAAGCAGTAGGGATGCAAGAAATAATAGGGAGTTTAGGACTACAACGAATAGTAGAACAATCAGCAAGAATGCAAAAAATATTAAAATGTAAATAAGAATTAAATGTATAAATTCAGATAAAAATACATCAGTATATGTTACTTAATAATAAATAATGTACAATAAGTGTAAAAAATGATAAAATATATATGCCTTATATAAAGATATAAGGGAAACGAATTGTAGTCAATTCCTGTAGAAGATTATTTATTAATCTGTCAAGAATTGATTGAAGTTTAATAAGAAATATTATTGATATAAATAATGTCATAGTATAACTTGTTAAGCTCCTTTCTGTATAATTCATTATAGCATGAGTTATCATTAAAGTAAGTTGGATAGCTAGTTAAAAACTAAAAATAACTAAGTTTGAAGTAGTACCTATCAGTAAGGAGACGCTATCCCTCATCGCTGGTAGGTATCACTTATTTAGGGGAATAATATGGATTTAGAAGAAGGGAAAGAAAAAAATAAATATCCTAAAAATTATGCTCACTTTGATAATAGAGTCGCATTAAAGAATGTTTGGAATTATATAAGTAATAAGGAAAATATAAAAAAGCATAGTTTTTATCCGTTTATTAGATATAAGAAAAAATATTGTAAATTTAAAAATGGAATAAGGGATTCTAATAAAGTAAGAGATATATGTTATTCTGCACATATTGATCGATATATATATTCATATTATAGTTATAAGCTTAATGAAATATATAATATTAAAGCTAAAAAATATGGAATAGATGAAGTAGCAATTGCATATAGAAATAATTTGAAGAAAAATAACATTGATTTTGCTAAAAAAGCTATAGATTTTATTAGACAGACAAATGAATGCTATGTTATTATTAGTGATTTTAAAGGATTCTTTGATAACTTAGATCATAAATATTTAAAAGAACAGTTATGTAATTTATTAGATGTTGAAAAACTTTCTGATGATTTATTTGCAGTATATAAAAATATTACTAAATATTCAACATGGGAACTTGAAGATATTTTAAAATACTATAATTTAAGTAATACTCCAAATGGTTTTAAGACGTTGAACCAAAAGAAAAGAATTTTTGATATAAGAGAATATAGAAAATTAAAAAAGAAAAATATTAATAATGCTAAAAAGAATGAAAATTCCTATGGAATTCCACAAGGATCAGCGATAAGTGCAGTTTTGTCTAATATATATATGCTGAATGCTGATAATGAAATACATAGAATAGTAGAAGAATTTAAAGGTTTATATATGAGATATAGTGATGACATAATTATCGTATTACCTAAAGTGAGTGAAAGCGATTTAAAAAATAAATTGATTGAAATTTTTAGTATATATAAAGATGAAGCGAAATTACAGCTTGAAATGGAAAAGACACAAATATATAAATATAATAATAAGATACTTGTGAATTGTAATAAAATTATGAGTGAAGAATTTACAAATGGAAAAAATAGAATTGATTATTTAGGATTTTCATTTGATGGCAAAATAGTTACTCTTAAAGATAAGGCTATAAGTAAATATTATTATAGAATGTATAGAAAATTAAAGACTATTGTTAAAAATGATGGGATTAGTAAGAATGGCAAAAGAATTAGTCCTAGAAATTTGTATTTAATGTATTCTGCTAAAGGAATTAATGTTGAGAAAAGAAGAGGAAAAAAATTGATTAAAGGTAATTTTTTAACATATGTTAAAAGAGCAAAAAAAGTATGGGGAAACAATGAAAAAATTGATAGGAGTACAAGAAGACATCTTATTAAAATAAGGCGTAGATTAAATAATACATAATTATATTTTTATAAAAGTATTAAAACTTAGCAAAATATTTTAGATTAAGGATATGAAATTTATGAGTAATACAGAGATAGAATATAACGGTAGATTTAACGAAAAAGAAGTTTGTTTAGTTAGTGTAAGAGAACTTTTATTTCAATCAAAAAGTTTTGAATTTTTAATACCATCTTATCAAAGGGGGTATAGATGGGGAAAATTACAAGTTAAGCAATTTATCACAGATATACTTAATGAAATTGATGGATATTGTATTCAAGTGTTAACAATAAAAAAAAATAATAATAAAAATCAATATGAAGTTATTGATGGACAGCAAAGGCTTACTTGTATATTTATAATTGCCTCTGCATTGAGTTTTATTTACAAAAAAAGTGATTTTGGTTTAGCAAATAAGTGCTATTTAGAATATGAATCTAGAAGTAATAGTAAAAAATTTATAAAATTCTTAAGTTGTTTAGAAAAAGAAAATATAAAAAATATAAAAGACTTTTTAAAGGGTAAAGATAAAAATAAGACTAAGTATGAAAAAATTTGGAAAAGAGTTATTTGGAAAAAATTCAAAGAGGAGAATCCTAAAGTTTCTGAAAATTTAGACTTTAGATATATGGCAGAAAGTTTTATAACTTGTATTGAAATATTTATAGATTTAGATTTAAACCAAAAAGAAGAGAATATAAAAAATAAATTACTAAACTGTCAGTTTATATGGTATCCATTAGTTAATGATATTCAAGATGAAAGAGAAAATTTTTTGAATCTTAATATGGGAAAAGTGGAATTAACAAATTCAGAATTAATAAAAGCTGAGATATTGAATCCTAGTAATATTATGAAAGAAAAACAAAAATTAATAGCAATGAAATTGGACTATTTAGAACATGAATTAAAAAAGATAGGATTTTGGACCTTTATCCCACATGAAAAGCAATATGAATTAAGATATAAATCTAGAACTAGAATAGATATTTTATTTGAATATTTTATAATTAATAATTTAGCAGAAAAAAATTTGATTAGAAAAGATGTAATAGATAAATATATGGTAGAAAGCCAAAATTCAGATTATTTTCTTTTTAATAAAATTAAACACATTATAGAAGATAATACCGGTAATGTAAAGTATACAAGAATAGATGAATTGGTAAGAACTATATATGATATATATGAAAAATTAAAAGAAGTTTATATAGATGATAAAATATATAATCATGATAGTGGTGAAGAAAAAAGAAATATAGGTTTGTATAATTTTATTAGTTTAATAGTTTATTTAGGGAAAGATAGATGTTTTATTAAGGTTTATAATGAAATAAAACAAATTATAAGTAAAAATAGAAATGAACAATTACAAGAAATTAAGGAAATATTAAAAAAATATATTTCTAGTAGAGATATAATTAAAGAAATGAGATATAAAAATACTAAAATAAAAGATATAATTCTTTTATTTAATACTATATTATTATCAAGATCAAAAGGAATCGGTAATAGATATAATTTCTTTTTACATAGTGAGCAAAAATGGTCTATAGAACATATTTTTCCTCAAAAATTTATTTCTGAAAAAGATGAAGAAAGAAACAAGAAGTTAAAACTTAATTCTAAAGATTTAATGGAAGCAAAAATGATATTAGAATTGTTAACTAAGGATGTAAATGACAATGTATTGAATTTAGAAAAAAATTATATGTTCAATTATATAAACTTTTTATATGGAAAAGAAGAAGATTGTTTAATTGATGATATTAGAGATAGTATTATAGAAAATTATATTATAGCAATTTATGACAAAAAAGAAGAAAATATTTCCAATGAAATAGAAGGAGTAGTTTTAGATAAAAAAAGCAAGGAAGATATTAATAATATCATATTACATTTAAAAAATGAAAATTTAGACTTATCAAATGAGCAACTAAAAAAAGGTATAGTGGAAAAAATAAGGAATTATGAAATCAAAATAAAGAAAATAAATTTAGATGTGCAGTACAAAGAGATAAATAGTTTTATAGAGAAGTTTAAAGAAAAAACAAATAAGAAATATGAATATGATTATGCAAGGCATTTAAAATTAATACAATTAGCTTTAGTTTATTTGGAAAAAATTCATATCTTGGAAAAAAATAAAGTAATTATTAAAGATATAGTAAATAATAAAGATGAGGTTGAAAAAATATTTAAAAATAATTCAAGAATATTTTATAATAAAACGATGAAAGTTCAGATATTTGAAAAGTTTAAAGAATGTACAAAATACTCTATTAACAATAGCAATTTTGAAAATGAATTTATTATTTTATCATCTTCAAAAGTAAAAGAGTTACAAGAGTTACAAGAAAAGTATGATGTTGAATGTAGAAAAGAAATTTCTGAGAGTAAATTCATAGATAATATAGAAAATGAATATGCAAACAAAATAAAAGATATTTTCTATTCAACTTATAATTCGCTTAATGAAAATTCTAAAGATGATGAAAATAAATTTACGAATAAATTCATTAAATTAATTATAGAAACTTCCAATGATATAATAGAACAAGAATTAAAAAAATTTTTTATTGGCAATTCTAATAATATGGACAATTTTAATTATTTAATAAAAGATGATTCTATAGGTAATTTAGCATTATTAGATAAAAAAACTAATGAATCAGAGGAAATTGGAAATAATTCGTATAATGAAAAAAAGAAAGCTATTTATAGAAAAATGAAAGAAGATGCGTTTATTCCTTTATCAACATTATTAGTATTTACAAATGTATATAGTAATGAATTTTCAAATAATAAATATTGGTTGTATGAAAGCAGATATAATTATTTGAATGAGATTATAAATACAGTGTCAGATTTTTGGGGAGATATAAAATGATAAAATATAAAAATGATATTGATACATTCTATAAACTTATAAGTGAATATAGTATTATTATACCAATAATTCAAAGAGATTATGTACAAGGTATTAATGATAGTGAATATTATTATTCTGAAAAATTTAAAATATCAAATAAAAAAGATAGATTTTTGGAGGAAATTTATAGATGCTTAGATAGTAAAAATCATAAAATTATGAATATAAATTTTATTTATGGTTTTGTAAAAAATATAGAAACTGGGAAAAAAGTATTTTTTCCAGTTGATGGACAACAAAGATTGACTACTTTATATTTATTACATTGGTATTTATTTGTTAGAAATAATTTTAATAAGAATTTTATAGAAGATAGAAAAAAATTTGATAAAACTATATTTACATATGAAATTAGAGAAGCAGCTAAAAGTTTTTTTGCTTATTTAAATGATTCAAGTAATGATGGTAAGTTTTATGAATTATTTGAAATGAATAGTAGCAAAGAAAAATTAATTCAAAATATAAAGAATCAGAATTGGTATAAATCTCAATGGCTTGATGATACCACAGTTAATTCAGCCATTAACATTATAGGAGATTTTTTTGAAAAAATACCAAAAGAAAAATTTAAAGAATATTTAGAAAGACTTATTTATGATGATAGAATAATTTTTAATTTTATTGTAAATGAAGATGAAAATGCTGAAAAGCTAGCTTCAATTGATTATGTTAGAATTAATTCTAGAGGAAAGCAATTGGAGTCTTTTGAAAACTTAAAACCCATTATAGAAAAATTAAATCAAAAAGTTTGTGGAACCAAAAAAAATGAATTTGTTTATAGTCATGAAAACTTTATATTTAATTATGATAGAAAATATATAGATATATTTTATGATATGAAAAAAAATATAAGCGATGATTTGCAATTAATTCAAAGAGCTATAGATAAAAGCACAATTATAGTAATGATTAATTTGTACAATATTTTTAGATATATTAATAAAGAAAAAATAAATTTTTTAACTGAATGTTTAAATGAGGAAGAATTTTATGAAACTATATATAAATATTCGCAATTAGAATTTAATGATTTAGAGCAGAAAGCAAATTTAAAATTTTTTTGGAAAAATTATTTCGAATTTCTAAATATAATTATGGACAAACTAAGAGAAAATATAAAATTAAAAGAATATATTAAAAACATTTTTAACAAGGATGAAAAAGAAAATATAATAAGAGAAGATGATTTATGTGATGATCAAAACAGAAAGAATAAACTGGGAAATCTAGTAATATACTTAAGATATATATATTGGTATGTAAAAAATAATCAAATTGAAAAAAATAATTCAATTGAACTTATTGAAAAATTAAATAAGCTTAAGTATTTTTTGATAAACTTAGGATACAATGAATGGAAAGAAATAAATTATGAAATCACTGAATTATTTTCTAATGCAATAGCTAAAAAAGAAGATATCTATGAGTATTTTTTAAATAAAAAGTATGAAGAAATTATTGAAGAAAATAAAATTGAAAAAATTAATGGGGTAAATGATATAAAAGTAAGAATAAGAGAATTATGTGTAAAAACAAAAGTAATAGATTATGTTGCACAAAATAGAGAGAGATTTAAAGAGTTAAATATAGAGACTAAAATCGATTATAGATTTTTTGAAGAACTAGAAAGAAGAAGTTCGCAGCGGTCAATTTATTATTTATTGTATATATCTGGATTGTGGGAATTGAAAATATCTGATGAAAAAATTAATAAGTTATTAAGATATAAAAATGTTTCAGAAAAATATTTTAAGAATAAGGAAAATGATTACGAGTGGAGAAAAATATTTTCTATGGTAGTATATTATAATGAAGAAGAAAAAAAATTATTATGTTCAGATTACATAAACAAAAATTCTAAGTTATCTTTTTGGAAGGATGAATTATATTTTATTGAAGATGATATGCATATAGAAATGAAAGAATTAAGGCAAAAGAAATTAGAAAAAGTAAAATTGGCATACAATTTATATATAGATGATATTATTAGTCAATTAAAATTGATGTTAGCAGAGAAAAATTATGATAATTGTTGGTTAAAATATGCGCTTTCAAGTAAATATGATAATGAAAAAATCTTAATGAGTGACATTAAATACAATAATGGAATAGTAGAAATTAACAGGAATAAATATAATTCTTATATAAACTTTTTTGCGTATATATATATATTAAATAAAAAAAGAGAAAACAGTAAAGTTAATGTTAATATATTTGAGTCAGGGGTATATAATCTTCAAACTCTTAATGTAAGAGATACTTTATATTGGGACGAATATACTGTTTATTCTGATAGGATAGAAAATAATATTATTAACATGAATAAATTAGAATTATTATGGCAAAGAGAAAATGAAAAATATCTCAATAATAGGTGTTTTTTTTATTCAAAACATATTGTAACAATTTATGGAGATAGTAATACATTAATATCTTTAGAAAATGATAAAATAGTAAAAAGAGTTTTTTATTTAAATGATTATCAGGAGTATTATCATAATTTTGATCAATATAAAAACAATATAGGTAAAAAAAGAAAAGAAGAAGATGAAACAATAAGTAATATAGGAAGTTTATATAATAAATATTTAGAAGTTAAGGAAACGAATCAGTCAAAGATAAATTTATTAGAAAAAAATATGAACAATCAAAATGTAAGTTTAGAAATTAAGAAACTTCAAGATGAGATAAAAAGCACTCAAGATAAGGTCTATAAGCTTATTAATGAGAAATATATTTGCGAAAAGTCATATAAAAATGGAACTATAAGAAAATATTTGTATAAAGATGCTGTGAAGGAAAATATATTACAAACACAATTTATAAAATCTAAAAGCGAAGTTGTATAGTTAAGAAATATATAAATTAATTTGAAAATTATATATTTTGATATTTTTAAATTTGGTGGATTTCAAAGGTCATGCTTCGCCTCCACCATGAAACCCACGAAAATCTAAAATCGGAATTTTCGTGGGTTTATTTATGTTTTGAAGAAAATTAAAAGGCATAACTATATAATTCGCTTGATCCTGTTGTTCTAGGCTTTAGATTTTACTATTTGTTATAGTATTGTCTAAAGCCCTATTTTATGAGCTTTTTTGATATATAAAATTTACTTTGGGGTATGGATTTTTATGAAATTTTAGTTGTGTTATGTTATGATTTTGTTATTTTTTAGCAGCTATAAAACTATTTTTCTTATTTCAATATAGAAAGTTATGAAAATTTAAATTGATTTTTTAGAGCATTAGGATAAGTTAGGGATAATTGTATCATAAGTAAAGAAAAAAAATATTTAAATTGGATAATTAAGTGGATGACGTGACAGAGAAGATTTGCCTCCACTATGAACTTCACGAAAATTTAACAATTAGGTTTTTGTGGGGGATTTATATGTTAAAAAAATTAATAGTTATAATTATTAAAAAATACAATGATTTATTTATTGAAAATAAGATAATTATAGTTCTCTATTAATAGGGAAGTTTATGTAATTGATTACATTAATATAGATCGGAAGAG